>JADMIO011189635.1_pt1 | contig 35485 bp, 34 predicted proteins | sample 8958161 | NCBI WGS metagenome assembly JADMIO01 (sample SAMN16585339, study PRJNA669376) | soil metagenome | isolation source: Crop rotation soil | place: USA: Cullars Rotation, Alabama | collected 2011
CGCCCGCCGGGACCACGGGGATCCTCCAGGCCGGCCGCGGGAGAGAACGCCGCACGTAAATCCGGTGCTGGCTGTCGATCGGCGAAAAAAGCGCCTGCGCATGGTCCGCGCTCTCCGCCCCGCCGACAAAGAGCAGGCCGCCCGCGTGGAGGGCGAAATGGAAAACATCGAACACCCGCGTCTGTGCCTCGCGGTTGAGGTAGATGAGCAGATTGCGGCAGCTTACGAGATCGAGCCGGGAGAACGCCGGATCGATCAGGACGTTGTGGGTCGCGAAGAGAACCTTGTCCCGCAGGTCCTTTTTCACCCGATAGCGGCCGTTGTCGCGCACGAAAAATTGCCGGAGTCGCTCCTGCGAGATATCGGCCTCGATCGTGAGCGGATAAAGGCCCTCGCGCGCCTCGTGGATCGACTGCTCATCGATGTCGGTCGCGAAGACTTGCAGGCTCGGGGGGTCGCTCAGCCTGTCGGCATATTCACAGAGCAACATCGCCATCGAGTAGGCTTCTTCGCCCGTCGCGCAGCCACAGACCCAGACCCGCACCTCGTCCTCGCGCTCCTTGCCGGCGAAGAGCTGCGACACGTTCGCATCGAGCGCGGCGAAGGCGGCGTGGTCGCGGAAGAAATGCGTCACGCCGATGAGGAGGTCGCTCAGGAGCGCGCGCACCTCCGCCGGATGCCCGCGGAGGAACTCGAGATAACGCGGGATGGAATCGATTGAGTTCACCTGGAGCCGTCGCGCGACTCGCCGCAGGATGGTGGCGCGCTTGTAGTGGCTGAAGTCGTGGCTCGTATGCGCGCGCAGATGTTTCAACACCAGGAAGAGCGCCCCTTCGTCATCCGGGTCTCGCGTCTCGTCGGAAATAGTTTCGCCACCCGGCGCGTCCTTGACCTTCGCGTCCGGCTCCGGCGCATCCTGAATCTCGGGCGGCAACTGCATCGCATTTTCGTTGCGCACGAATTTGAGCAAACGCCGCGGCATGTCCGCCACCTGCAGGACCCAATCCACCATGCCGGTCGCAATCGCGCTCTGCGGCATGCTGTCGAACTCCGCTTCCTCCGGCTCTTGCGCGATCGTCACCCCACCCTGCGCGCGCACATGCTTGAGCCCGATGACACCATCCGAATCCGTTCCCGACAGGATGATCGAGACGGCGCGCTGCCCGTAGGCATGGGCGAGCGTGCGGAAGAACAGATCGATGGTCACGCGTCGCCCGAGTTCCCGTTGCGGCGGAAGGAGCCGCAACATGCCCTCGGCAAAGGTGAGCTGATGGTTCGGCGGAATGACGTAAACGTGATTCGGCAACACCTTCACCGGCTCACTCACCTGCACTACCGGCATCGTGGTTTTCTGCCCGATCACAGCCGCGAGCTGCGACTCGAAATCCGGGGAAAGATGCATCACCACCACGAACGCCAGCCCGCTATCCGGCTTCATCTCCTCGAAGAACTGCTGCAACGGCGCGATCCCGCCCGCCGAGGCGCCGATGCCGACGACGGCCGCCGGTTCCTTCGGATCGCGTCGCTTGCTGGCCCCATCCCGCGCCGCCCTTGTCGTTCCCGCGTGCGCGGCAGGATCGAGCTTCTGCTCAGTGGGGTCTTCGTGGTTCGGCATGCGAATTCAGCTGGCTCAGGCGCTCTCCGCGCAGCATACGCTTAACCGGAACGCCTGCCCAGAAGAAGAAACGCCGGATGTCTCCGCCGCGCGGACGCGCGGAAATCCCAAATCCCAAAACCCAAATCCCAAGTAAATCCCAAATCCCAATGTCCAAAACCGCTGCCGCTGAGTTGGAGCGTCGTGGCTAGAGCGTCGTTGTGGCGTGCGTTGTCACCAGCGCATACGAACGCCTTGTCGGACTGCTGGACACCGGCTGCGCGAGATGCCGAAGGGCAGAACGGATCCGGGTGCGGCATACAACCAGCCAAAGCGGCCTATTCGAAAAAAAGTTGCTCACTATGTTGCGTTATTCCGCGGCGTTAGCATCGCCGCACCGGAACAATGTTCTTAGCGAGGTCCTGGCTGGGAAACGGCGTTGGACGATAGCCGACTGCCATGATGACGAGCGGCTCTTCCAGGCCACGGTTGTCCGTCCCCTCCGCGAGCTGAAATACGAGGGCATAATCTGGGCCCTCAGCGAAACCGAAGTCCACGTGGCCGATCGCAGCCAGATCACGGCGGTTGAAATTCTCGGCAAAATCGCCCGCCCGGCCGGGCCCTAAATTTTTTCCGAGCGTAAGGGCCTTGCCGGGTTAGCCATCCGTTATCGAGCCAGTCCGCCCCTAAATTTTCCCGACCAGAGGTAATTTCAGCGCGATTTACGAATGATGGAAGCTGGTAAATGGATTGAAGTGCCCGTCATTTGCGCATTTTGCCGGCGCGTTTACCGGCAGGCCAAGATCATGCCGATTACCCCGGCGCCGACGCATATCGCTGGGACATGCCAGGATTGTAAATCACTCGGAACGGCCGACTACGGCGGGCGTGGCGAACGGAGAAACACTTTGGCCGCGCGCCGGAAAAGCCGCGCCGCGGCGGACAGATCTTCGGATTCCCACCGCGAGAAGCATTCCGAAACCAATTAAGTCATCCGGTCTGCGCGTCAGGTTCTTTCCACCGGAGCGCGAGACGCAGTTCATGGAGGTCGAACGGCTTGGTCAGGTAAGAGTCAAACCCGGCGGCTCGTCCCAATTCCTCATCTTTCTCTGACCCGCGAGCGGTCAACGCCACCGCCCGGATGTGCGGTTGCAACGCCTTCGCCTCCCGCACTACATCGAGGCCATCCCCATCGGGCAGGCCCAGATCGCTGAGAAGAATGTCGAAGCGCATAGCGGCGAGGAGCTTTGATGCTTCCTCAACTCTCTTAGCTGAAATGATGCGGTAACCGGAGCGCCCCAGGAGCGACGTCAGCACCATTCGCGTGTCGGCATGGTCTTCGACAAGAAGGATGATCATTGGTTGGAGGTCTGAGAGCGCGGTTTTTTTACTTCGGGTGCCGCGATAATTTTGCGTGTGCCGACTTCCAGCGGGAGCTGCCTTCGGCGGTGAGCGCAAACCACCTGCTTTCGTCCCGTGCTGTTGGCTTCGCGCCCGGGCCGAGGTTTTCGCTCTCCACCGCGCCAAGCAAAGCGGAGCCAGAGGCGCTCCCTCTCAGGCTTCCACCGATTCCGTGCGGGAATTCCAAATCCGTCGCGGCGAAATGGCTCACCCCCAAGGTCGTTGTACCCGGGCCGATCAGAATTTGGCTTAGGTGTCGTTAGGTTGGGCTCCCGAGACCAAGGGCGAGGCGCTTCCCGTATCATTCGTATGAGCGTGAAGTCCCTTGATAAAATCACCGCCCGGCAACGAGCGGAACTGTACTGCGATCTGCATCCCGGAAGTCCGTCCGCGGTGCGGTCACCCAGGATTTTCGCAAAGTCCGGAGTGTGGGTCGCGCTTCTTGGCCGAAACGTGACGGACGGCATAGCCGGCTTCGGCCCCACTGTCGAAGCCGCGCTCCGCGCGTTCGACGCGCAATACCTGGACGCTCTGCGCGAACCCGCCAGCGCCGGCGTCCAACAACCAGGCGCTGCCTGATCGAGCGCGGCCGCTTGAAGGCGAGGAACCAAGCGCCTGCCGCACCCAGCGTTACCAACTTCTGGCGGGTGACGACACCCGGAGCTGCCCGCGTTGGGCTACCGCGGGTTATGCCGCCAGACCGTCACTCGCCGCGGTTGATTCGATTCCCAGACTCGTAGGGCGGCGTCGATGAGCGCCACGGTGCGCGTCCAGCGCCCCCGCGCCGGCGGATCCGGCAGACCAGCGGTCTCCTCTCTTCCAGTCGGCCTTCGGCGCTTCGCGCGCCGCACTGGCAGCTCGCCCGCGATTGTGTCCATGGTCTTGCTCTCCGATTTCATGCGCCCGTTTTCCCCTTCGCGGTAATGAAAACGGATACGACGGGTCCGCTGGATGGAAAAACCGCCCGAAATCTCCGCCGCTGCAGGTCGAAGCGGGTCACTCGCGACAGGTGACGTGAAAGCCAGGACAATCCGGCCAGCGCTCGGCCAGGGAGGCGCGAGCCCGGGCGGCGACCCGCCAATGTTCGCCATACTGGAGCGCGTCGATAATTAAGACGCCCACGAGCTGGCGCATCGCGTCGGATGGTTCGCCGGCGCCAAAGTGAAATTCCCCCATCGAGAATGCGAACGCGTCTTCGATCGGAATGGTGATCCGAAACTCTACTTCCTCTCCTTCGTCGTTCTGCATGCCCTAAATCCCCCTATTTAGAAAACGTGCGACCCTTTGCCTACGGATGCCGAAATGACCAACTGCGCCAGCTGACCTTTTTCCACTCGCGTGATGCGCGTCCATCGATGAATCGGATTCCTGGCGTTCAACCATGCGGCAGATTGGCGATTTGACCCGCGCTTCTCAATCGGGCCAAAGCCACAGCACGCTATCAGGACAAACCCGAGCAACCCTTACGAGCCGGTTACCGGGCGCAGTTCGGGGAGTAAGCGAAGGGGTGGGCATTTCGAAAGAACACGGCGGATCCAGCCCCGGCAATGCTCTGGCGGATAATCGGTATATCCAGAAAACACCGATAATCGAAGTGTTGAAAAAAACAGCGTCCCGCAGGCGCGCAATGGTGCCGCCAATTCCGTTCTATACCGAAGGGTGTAGAGGGCATGGGTAAATCAGGGGAACGAGGAGGCGAAATCGACGAGAACCGATCCCTGCTCGACAGTTGCGAGACCCTTCGGACCGAGGTGGCCCGGCTGATCCAGTCCTCGCGGGAGCGACGTTATCGCTTCAAAACCAGGAAGGTGACCCGGGCGCCAGGAGGTTCGGCCAAAGACGCTGCGCCTCCGAAAAATTCCGCAGGCAGTTCGAAGCCGTAACCAAAATCTCTAGGCCGCGCGGTCGGAGTGGCTCTTTTCGGAGGCCGGGGGTTCATTTCGTTTTGGCGCCGGCCCAGAATTCAGCCGGGCGAGCACCATTTGCAAACTCAAGAGGTCGAGCGGCTTTGGGTAGTACATGTCAAACCCCGCCTCGCGACAGCGGCGCTGGTCCCCGGGAGTAAAGTAGGCGCTCATCGCGATCGCCTTTACCACCGAATCTTTTTCCCGGACTTGGGCGATGAAGTCATAACCGTTCTTATCGGGCAGGCCGATATCGCTCAGGATCACATCCACTCCCTGGTCAGCCAAAAAGGCAAGGCCGCGCGTCGCGGATTCACTCGGGAAAACTTCGTGTCCCCAGCTCTCCAACAAGCCTGCCAGCGCCTGGCGGGTGTCATCGTGATCTTCAACGAGGAGAATGGAACACATGGAAAGAAGCTGGCGCGCCGTCATCGACTGGTTCGCGCTTCGATCCCTGCGTGGTCGGGTATCTTCCTGACGCCAGTATAGGGATTTTTCCGATGGGTAATTCCCAGCCCCAACAGAGGGAAGGCCTTGCGCTTGGGGCTCGGCCGCAAAAAAAAATTTACGCTGAACCTCGGACAGCACTGCATCCGCATTAACCGGAGCCGATCAACAGCGTCGCTTCTGATTGCCAGAATCGCGGCGCACCTGAATAATAGAAACATGGATTCGGAACCGGCCGGGCGCGAAACAGCAGAAGAGGAAGCCCGGGCCGCCTTGCTCGCCCGCCTTTCCCACGTCCTCAGTAACGCGCCTCGCCCGAAACGGCCCCGCTCTTTGCAGCCCACTCCCGAAGCGGCGAAAAGTCGCCTGGCCAGGTTCCGCAAAAAACGGCGGCTGCTTTTGCAAAAATCGCCGGAGCGGATTTCCAATTCATCCGCGCCTGCATCCTAAGCGCACGCTAACGCCAGACACCTCGCCGAATGCAGTCGGCCTAGCGCTCCTTCTCAACCTGTTACCATTCGTGTCTGCCCCTCGCGCCGGTTTCAATTTGAACCGGGCCGTAATGGTCCCCTCGCCCGCCAGGGGTTCTCCGAAATCGACTGAGGTCCGAATCAGGACGGACTCCGATTGGGCGCGTAGCGCCGGACTGACAACCTGCGGGCGTGAAGGAAAAAAATCTCGTAACGGTCGATGCGCCGAAAAGAAACCAGACGGCCGAAGCGGACCTCCCCTCCGAAAAAAAGCTCAAACTGCTCCAACGCCTCGATCGTTTCCGGCCGTGGCACAGCACGACCGATCGCCGGCTTTGCCTGGGCTGCGGGCGATTGATCAGCGGGTGGCAGATCACCGTCAGGCGAAGCATGTATGGCCTCGGCCTCCTGCGCTTGAAATGCCCGACTGAAAATTGCCGCTCCGGGCCGATGGACTGGGTGGAACCCGATGCGAGCTGAACTTCCGGCTACCGCTTCACCTCGCCGCGATCGCCTTGCCCCTTCTTAACCTTGCTTTTCGCTTTCCGTTTCCGGTCAGCCGCGAGCGAACGACCTACTTTCACTTCCTTTTTGAATTCGCCCTTCTTGTTTCGACGGACGTAACGGCGGTCTCCCTTACGACGCTCGATCACGGTCCGCTTGCTAGTCTTGCTTTTCTTCTTTGCTGGCATTCGGATCTCCTTTTTTTCGTTACATCGTGGTCGCGTCATGCGCCGGTCGCCTCATCTTCCGCTGAAGTAAGTTACCACAGAGTGATGTCGGCGCTGCGGGATGTCGCCGGCCTTCCCGCCGAACATCCATTCCCGCGGTAGAACCAATCGCTCGGCAGGGCAGGACAATCGGGTGTCGGACAATGCACCGTAGGCGCTCCGCTGCGGTCTCCCCTGATCTCGACCTGACGGCCGGTGATAGCTCGGCCGCACAAAACGCAGACGCGCTGGTCGTCGAGCGAATACCATTTCCGCCGCGGATCAGCTGCCTGCAAAATCGCGAGTTTTTCTTCGGGGAGTAAATCGGTTTCCATGGGAACGAAAGGCCCATTAGATAGAAAAGGATCGCGGCTGCCCATGGGTCGAGTGGATGATGATTCGATAGGTTAAACCCCTAACGACCGGGAGAGTTTCGCGCTTTTCTCCCGCCGAGCCGGGAACAAACGTGCGAAAGCGCCGGGGAAGTATTCGAAAGGCTGGACTCGGGATTATCCCTACCGCGCGATGCTCCGCTCCGCTTATAGCTTCTTTCTGAGGCTATTCCGAATCAACGGTATGGCCTTATTTCCCGAACTTCAGATTTCGCAAGCCGGTGGTCCCGAGATTTCAATCCTCGGCGACGAGACATTGATGGAGAGAATCACCCAGCGTCACCAGCCAGCCCTGAGCGAACTGTACGCCCGCTACGCCCGCTCGCTGCGCGCCCTCATCGGCAGCGTGGTCCACGAGGAGTCCGAAGCGGATGATGTGCTCCAGGAATCCTTCCTCCAAATCTGGCGGGAGGCGCACCATTATTCGCCCAAGGCCGGCAAGCCGCTCGGCTGGGTCATCACCATCGCGCGGCGACGCGCGATTGATCGGGTTCGCCGGCGTGACAGCTATCGCCGCGCAAAGCAACGCTTTGAAGCCGAAATCAAGCCGCAAACGCCTGTCACTGGCGCGTCCGAAACCGCAAGTGAAGTGACCCAAAGCGATCTGCGGCGGTTTCTGGGGCGGGCCATGCGAACCTTGCCGAAGGTCCAACGTGAGGCAGTGGAGCTCGCCTACTTTGGCGGCCTAAGCCAACGCGAGATTGCGGCCACTACCGATACCCCGCTGGGGACAGTAAAAACCCGCCTTCAGCTCGGCTTGCGGAAATTGACCCAGGGCGTTCGCCCCCTGCGAAACAAGATCTAACGAGAACGAGGACGAGGACGAAATTATACCAAATCGCACGCGTCGCCGGGCATCCAATGCGCGTCTCTTCCTTCCCACTTCACATTGCAGCCGATCGGGTTCGTTAACGGAACACTGACCGGTTTCCCGGCGAGATGCTCTTCCAGGGCGCGGTCGAGATCGTGGATTTTTGATTTCTCGGCCTGGCGGGGGTGGTCGACCGCGCGGCCCGTGTAGATCAGGCGCCGGTCCCGATCGAAAACATAAAAGTGCGGCGTCCGCAGCGCGCCATAAGCGCGCGCGATGTCCTGCGTCTTGTCGTAGAGATAGAGCCACGGGAATTTCTCCTCGCGCATGCGTTCGACCATGTGAGGAAAATCGTCCTCCGCATAAGTATTCGGGCTGTTGGAATTGATCGCCACAAACCGCACGCCGCGGGGCGAGAATTTGTCGGTCGTTTGCCGGGTCGCTTCATCGGACCCGACGACGTACGGGCAATGGTTACAGGTGAAGAAGATCACCAGGACCGGGTCGCCGGCAAAATCGCCCAAAGCGTAGGTCTTACCGTCGGTGGCCGGTAATTGGAAGTTGGGCGCGGACTGGCCGATCTGCAGGGTAAAGCTCATCCGATTTCTTAACGCCGCGAAGACCGAATGCAAACGACGGCGGGCATGCTATTTTACCGGACAATGGATACGCCAAAAATTACCGCCTATTTGAAAACCACCTGCGGCTGGAGCAACGGAGTGCGCGCCGTCCTCGCCAAATACAATCTCCCTTACACCGAAAAGGACATCATCCAGAACCCGGCTTTCCGTTGGGAAATGGAAACCAAGACCGGCCAGCCCCTCTCCCCGTGTGTCGAAATTAACGACAAAATGCTGGCGGATGTGAGCGGCGATGAAGTGGAGCAGTACCTGGTCGAAAACAATTTGGTCGCGGCGAATAGCGCCGACGCCGGAGTACCGACCAACGCCCCTTGCGCCCACGAACAGCACGACAGCGCGGTCCAGGTGCGGCTTTAGGCCGGGTTACATTTGTTACAAAAGTTACAACGTTACATGGTTTTAGGCGGTCAAAGCCGATTGTAACCTTGTAACCAAGTAACTCTTGTAACGAAAATGAAGCTTCTCGCACGCACCCGGGCCCGGACCAAGAGCCGGACGCGGGTCCGCATTCCCTGGAAGCTTGCTCTCCTCGGGCTCCCGATCGTCGCCATTTTCGGCGTGCTCTTTTTCTACGCCGTTTGGGCCCAGACCTACGACCTGAAACGGGTCGACGACATGCCGGAGCGCAACACCGTCTTCGACGTCGACGGAAAAATCTACAGCCGCCTGGCCGGCGCGAACCGGGTTAGGGTGGACCTCAACGAGGTCTCTCCCTTTTTCGTCGATGCGCTCCTGGCCCGGGAAGACACCCGCTTTTTCGAGCATGGCGGAATTGACTGGCGCGGAATTGCCCGGGCGCTTTATCGCGACATCATGAGCGGCTCGGCCAAGGAAGGAGCCAGCAGCATCACCCAGCAGCTCGCCCGCAACAGTCTTCCGCTCGGGGGCCGCACTCTCAGCCGCAAAATCCTGGAAGCCATGGTGGCGCTGCGGATCGAACGCGATTTTACCAAGCAGCAGATCATCGAGCTCTATATCAACCGGATCTACTTCGGCTCCGGTTGTTACGGGGTCCAGACGGCCTCGCTCGCTTATTTCGGCAAAGACGCCTCCAAGTTGAACCTATCGGAATCGGCCATCCTCGCCGGTCTGATTCGCAGCCCGAATCGTTTTTCGCCCTTGAAGAACCCGGAGGGGGCCGCTGCGCAACGCGACGCCGTGCTCGATCGGATGGTGGATTTGAAGAAGATCACCGCGGCGCAGGCCCAGGAAGCAAAGCTCACCAAGGTCGCGTCCCATCCCAGGAAGATGCCGTTGATCCAGGAGAACTACGCCATGGACGCGGTCCAGCGGGACTTGAACCTGTTACTGACGCCGGACCAGATCGATAACGGGGGCCTTTTCATTTACACCACGCTCGATCCGGCGGTGCAAAACGCGGCCACCCAGGCGCTCGAAACCCAGCTCGCCAAGATCGAGCGCCAATCGAATTTCCGTCATCCCGTCAAAGCGAACTACCATCCGCCGGAAGAGGGAGAGGATTCCTCCATGCCTTATCTCCAGGGGGCGCTGGTGGCGATCGATAACGGCAGCGGCGGAATTCGCGCCCTGGTGGGTGGTCGCGATTACGCCCAGAGCAAGTTCAATCGCGCGCTCGCCCCGGCGAACCGGCAGGTAGGGTCTTCGTTCAAGCCGTTCGTTTATGCCGTCGCTTTCAGCCACGGCCTGCTTCCGGGCGCCGCGGTGAGCGATGGCCCGATCCAGCCCGGCGAAATCCAGGGCGCGGGAAATTGGACGCCCGGAAATTCGGACGGCACCTACGGCGGCATTCAACCGGTTTCCTACGGGCTGATCCATTCCCGGAACACGATGAGCGTGCGGGTCGGCGAGATCGCAGGCCTTGATGGCGTGCAAAAAATCGCCACCACCCTCGGCCTCGGCGAAAACATTCCTCGCGGCCCGGCGATTTACATTGGCTCGTTCGAGACCGACCTGAAAGATCTTACCGCCGCCTACACCACATTTCCCAACGCCGGGGTGCGGAAGCAGGCTTATATCATCGAGCGGATTGACGACGCGGAACACAATCCGATCTATCGCGCCGCGCACGTGGCGGTTCCCGCGCTCGATCCCAGCGCCGCTTGGATGACCTCGCAATTAATGGAACAAGTCCTGGTCAGTGGAACAGCCGCCAGCGCAAAGTCACTGGGCTTCAAGCTGCCGGCCGCCGGTAAGACGGGAACGACGAACGATTACAAGGACGCCTGGTTTGTCGGATACACCAGCGCGTTGACCTGCGGGGTCTGGGTCGGATTCGACCAGCCGCAAACGATCATTCCACATGGATACGGCGCCGCCCTGGCTCTCCCCGTCTGGACCCAGGTCATGACCAAGGCCGCGCTTCGTTATCCGGCGCAACGCCTGGAACCGACGATGCCGCTGACCCACGCGGCCGTTTGCGCCATCTCCAACCATTTGGCCACCACCGGTTGCAACTCGGCGGGAACGGCCTACGAAATTGATCTGCCTAACGACAAAGTCCCGAACGTCGGGTGCGAAATTCATGGCGGCGTCCAAACCCAGTTCGCCCAAAAAATGCAGGACGTGGGACAAAAGGCGGTCACTCTGCCCGGCCGGATCTTTCAATCGTTCCGCAAATTCTTCGGAGGAAAATGACGCCGTCCGCGCTTCTCCGGATCGGGGCCGCGTTTTGTTTCCTGGCGGTTGGGCTGGGCGCCTTCGGAGCTCACGCGCTTAAGGCGACGCTCCAGGCGAGCGACATGCTCGAGGTTTGGAACAAAGCCGTCCTCTATCATTTTCTCCACGCAGTCGCGCTGGTGGCCATCGCTCTGCATGGCGCCGGAAATCGCGCCGCTTATTTTTTGATCGCCGCCGGAATCGTTCTCTTCAGCGGGAGTCTGTACACGATGGCCCTAACGAATACTCGTTGGCTCGGCGCGATCACGCCACTGGGCGGCCTCTGTTTCCTGGCCGGCTGGGCCTGGCTCGTCATCGCTCCGAAGCTGTAGCCGCTTCGCTGCGAGAAGCGTTGTAGCGGCGGTCTCGGACCGTCGGCCTCGATTTCTCCAAAGAGCACGAGCACGAGCACGCGAGGCCAGCAGGAGGCAGACTTCGCGCGACGCACGCTTGTCGTCGCTGCCTGCGGGCTGCTAATCTAGAAACCACGACATGATGCATTTCCTTCAGACCGAAAAGGCGATCGTCACCGTCCTGATTTTTATTGGGACGTTTTTCGTTGTCCTGACCATCGGCCGCCTGTTGAAGCGCCGCGCGGGCGTGCGCCTCGGTATTCTCTTCCAGCTCTTTTGTCTCACCCTGGCTTTTTACGCCGCCATGTGGTTCTACGGCGTCAAAGCCGATTGGCGAAACCACATCGGCGCCCTCCTGTTCCTTCTCAGCACTGCGTTTCTGGTCGCTCTCCTCGATCGCTACTACTGGGGCCTGTACTGGGAACACAAGCGGCGGGCGACCATTCCCCATTTCCTTCGCCAGGTGGTCGCGCTCTTCATTTACCTTATCGCGCTTCTGCTCGTCCTGAGCGTCGGTTATCACGCGGAAGCACAGCTCAAGGGTCTGCTGGCAGGTTCCGGGATCGCGGCGATCGTGCTCGGCTTTGCCACCCAGGACTTGTTCGGCGGCATCATTGCCGGCATCGCCCTCCAGATTAACAAGCCGTACAAGGTCGGCGACTGGCTTCAGGTTGCGGAACGCTTCGCCGAAGTCATGGAGATCAACTGGCGTTCCACCCGCTTCCGGACCAACGATGGGATTTACCTCGACATCCCCAATTACCAGATCGCGCGCAACCCGATCATCAATCTCCACTACCCCACCGAGGTCCATGCCATGCGGCTGCGCGTCGGGGTCGATTACGATATCCCCCCGAACCGCGTGAAAGACGCGCTCCATCGTGCTGCTGGCGCCGCTGAGGGCGTCCTGCCCGAGCCGCCGACCAAGGTTTACGTGATGGATTTCGCGGAGTCAGCCGTGATTTACGAAATCAAGTTCTCGATGGGCAACCACCGGGCTTACAATGACGTTTGCGACGCCATCCGGACCAACATCTGGTACGAATTCCGCCGCCAGCAGATCGCGATTCCGTTCCCGATCCGGACCCTGCATTTACAGCGCGGACCCAAGCGCATTTCCGATGGCCGCTCCGAGGCTCGCGCCATTTTGCGGAACGAACCCTTGTTCGATTGCATGACCGACGACCAACTGGCCCGCGTCCTGGAAAAATCGCAAATCCATCGCTACGGACGCGGGGAACGTCTCATCGAGGAAGGGGCCGAAGGCGATTCCATGTTCGTCATGCTGCGCGGCAACGCCGCCGTTTCGATAGCGAAGAACGGGAGCGGCGTGCGGGTGGGCGTAATGCGCCAGGGGGATTGTTTTGGTGAATTCGCCCTGCTTACGGGCGAGCCACGCTCCGCGACCGTCCGGGCCGAGGGCCACGATTGCGAAGTCATGGAGATCAGCAAGCCTGTCATGGCCGAGGTGCTGCGAGAATCACCCGAATGTCTCACCGCCCTCAGCGAGCTCCTCGCCAAACGAAGGGTCGAGGGCGACGGCATCGTCAAAGACGCGACGAACCCTAACGCCCAGGAGGAAAAGGAATCGGAATACCGTTCGTCGTTCCTCCGCCGGTTACGCACCGTTTTCGAATTGTAATTGGAGACGCCCCGCCACCAGGCCGTCGAGAGTTGCGTGACTGTGCGCCCAACGGCTCGCCGCGGCGAGCCGTCTCCAATATCCAGCTAGCCAATCTCCATTTACCGATTGCCAGCAGGACAAACCTAACTAAAGTGCCCCGCTTTCAACGGAGCCGTCATGACTTTTCTTGCCCTCAACATTCTCAATTCCGGTGTCACCCTTTCCATGGTTTGCGCCGCCTTGGGATTACTCTTCGCCTTTTTCCTCATCAAAGCGGTCATTCGGCTCTCGCCCGGGAACGACCGCATGCGCCAGATCGCCGGCGCGGTCGAGGAAGGCGCCAAGGCTTATTTGAAACGGCAGGTCGTCACCATCAGCGCGATTGCCGCGGTCATTTTCGTGCTGCTCTTCATCTTCCGCGATAAATTCACTGCCGTCGGTTTCGTGATCGGCGCCTTTTGCTCGCTGGCCGCCGGTTATATCGGGATGCGCATCGCCGTCCTGGCCAACACTCGGACCGCCCAGGCCGCCAGCCAATCCCGCTCCGCCGCCATGCGCGTCGCGTTTAACGGCGGCGCGGTTACCGGCCTTCTCGTCGTTGGTCTGGCTCTCCTCTCCGTCGGTATTTTCTACACGTTGGTCAATAAATGGGCCGGGCACGACATGGCGGTGAAAAGCCTGGTCGGCCTCGCCTTGGGATCGAGTCTGATCAGCGTTTTCGCGCGGCTCGGCGGCGGTATTTATACCAAGGCTGCGGACGTCGGCGCCGATCTCGTCGGCAAAATCGAAAGCAATCTCGAGGAAGACGATCCGCGCAATCCCGCCACCATCGCGGACAACGTGGGCGACAACGTCGGAGACTGCGCCGGCATGGCCGCGGACGTTTTCGAGACTTACGCCGTCAGCCTGATCGGCGCGATCCTGGTCGGCGCGCTGACCCTCGGCACGTATCCGGCCGCTATTATCTTCCCGTTTGTCCTTGGCGGCATCTCCGTCCTGGGAGCGATCATCGGCATTCTCTTCGTGAATTTCAGCGGCGGAAAACCGGGATCAGTCCTGATGGGCGCGGTGGGCGCCAGCGGGTTGATTTCAGCCATCTTATACTGGCCGGCGACGCACTGGCTTTTCCCCGACCCCGTCACCATCGGCGGAGTCGCTCGTTCGGCTAACGACCTCTATTTCGCTTCGCTCGTCGGCTTGCTCATGACGGGCATCGTCGTTGTTATCACGAATTACTACACATCCACCGCCTACGCGCCGGTCCGGAAGATTGCCAAGGCGTCCGAAACCGGCCACGCCACCAACATCATCGCCGGCCTCGCCATCGGCCAGCACGCCACGGCGTTGCCGGTCGGTTTTATCGGCATCGCGATCCTGCTCAGCTTCCATTTCGCCGGTCTCTATGGAATCGCGATCGCCGTCATGAGCATGCTTTCAATGGCCGGGATCATCATTTCGCTCGATGCCTTCGGCCCGATTACCGACAACGCGGGCGGCATCGCCGTGATGAGCAATCTGCCCAAGGAAATTCGCGGAATCACTGACGAGCTCGACGCCGTCGGCAACACCATGAAGGCCGTGACGAAAGGTTACGCCATCGCTTCGGCCGGCCTGGCGGCCCTGGTTCTTTTCGGTTCGTATGTTGAAGAGCTTAAAGCGCATTTCACCCTGGGCGGCAAAGCGTATGCCTTCCAGTTTTCGCTGACCGAACCAAAGGTCATTATCGGTCTCTTCATTGGCGGGTTGCTGCCCTTCCTTTTCACTGCCTTCAGCATGGACGCCGTGGGTAAGGCGGCCGGCGCCGTGGTGCGTGAAGTCCGGCGGCAATTGACCGCCAAGCCCGGGATCTTGCGCGGCGAAGACACGCCGGAATACGGAACCTGCGTCGACATCGTGACCAAGGCCGCGCTCCGCGAAATGATTGTGCCGGCGCTGTTGCCGGTCGGATTTGTTATTGCCGTCGCGGTCATCAAGCCACTGGGCCCTGTGGTCCTGGGCGGCCTTCTCGTTGGCACCATCGTCACCGGCCTCTTCGTCGCCATCGCCATGACCTCGAGCGGCGGCGCGTGGGACAACGCCAAGAAATATATCGAGGAAGGCAATCTCGGCGGCAAAGGCTCATTCGCCCATGCCGCTTCTGTGACCGGCGACACTGTCGGCGATCCCTACAAGGACACCGCCGGCCCCGCGATCAATCCGATGATCAAAGTCGTAAACATCGTCGCGATCCTGATCATCCCGATTTTCTTCTAGGCGTCCGCGCCTTAGTCGTAGCCGGGATCGGTGATCCCGGCCGATGCTGACGTCGCGTCCCGCTCCGATGCAAAATTCGAAGGTCGCGATGGAAGCTCGAAAGCCGGGGCAAATGGTTGCCCGCGAATCACGCGAATGGGCGCGAATAAGGACCTGAATCTCTCGAGCTGACCGCACGCCGAGCCCTCCCTACCATTGCTTCGCGTCCATTTATGTGACTCGCGGGCCGTTTCCGGACAAAACGAAACTGCCCCGAAAACTTTCGGGGCAGTTCCAAATTACTGGCTGAATTGGCAGGTATTACTTCTCTTTCTCGATCTTGGTCAGCTGCGAAGAGACCACCATCCATTTGCCGTCTTTCTTTTCAAAGACGTCAATCCCGCGAAAATCGCCGGAGAATTCGTGACCGTCATCCGTGCCGCTCATCTTCAACATGGCCGTGACCACAGCGGCGTTGTCACCGATCATCCGGCATTTGAAGTCACTCATGGTGGCTGATTTCAGGACGAATTTCTTTTCCGTGACCGATTTGATGTCGTCAGCCTTGGTTGAGATATTCCCGTCCGGTTCGACGAGCATGTAGTCTTCGGCCTCGGTATTCTTGAGAAACGTCGGGTCGCTCTTCATGTAAGCATCGAGCCATTTTTCTTCGATCGCTTTCAATTCGGCATCAGCGGAGCCGCCGAATCCAGCCGTCGCCAGGCCAGCGACCATAACCAAGGTAAGCAGGGTTGTTTTCATGGGCGCGATTCTGATTTGACAGACTAGGCGCGTCAACCACAACTTGGCTCCCCGCTTTTCCGCGGCACGACGGGAGCAAAAATGGACGAACCACGTGATTACCAGCTCGTTTCCGCGGATCAAACCGCGTTGAAAAAGGAGCTCGCCAAACCCGACGCGGGCGCAACTCCCTTCAAGGTGGTAGTCGATCCGGAGATGCGGCTTAAACTCCGTCGCGCCCTCTTTGAGCTGATCGATTATCACGACGAGGCGCTCGCGGAACATTTCGCGGACGGAAAGCTGGCGCTCGAATCCTACAAGGAATACATCGAGCTCTTTGCCCGGAGCCTGAAGGAGACGATGGAAAGCCGGGAAGGCGTCTCCTATCTGCTCCGCGCCGTCGGCTTCGAAGTGCCGCCGGAGGAGATCAATCTCCATCCCGACCTGCGCTGGAAGCGCGGTAAGCCCGGCGCGTTCGGCGCGAGTCTGATTTAGGCTGTAGCCGGGATCGATGATCCCGGCTTTTGGCGACGCCGATGAAATTCGGTCGGCATCACGGATGCCGCCTACAGGGCTCGCAAATCCTTCGGCGAAAAACGCTTGTTTCCCCAGACCGGACTGACAGAATCCGGCGCTAGACACCCATGCCGACGGTCTTACTCATCGAAGACGACGTGGAGAGCCGCCGGCGAATCGCCCGCCTTTTCATCCGCCACGGCTGGGAGGTAATCGAGGCGCTGGAAGGCAAAGCAGGCATCGAGCTGGCCTTCGCCAAACGGCCCGACGTAATTATTTGCGATCTGCTCCTGCCCAAGATGAGCGGGCTCCAGGTCTGCCGGGCGATTCGAGAAAAGCTCGATCTCGCCCGCATCATCATCATCGCGGGCCGCCGTTATCATATTGAAAAGGAAGCCGTCCTCGAAGCCGGGGGCGACGGATATTTCGTCAAGCCATTGAAATGGGAGAAGCTCGCGGCCGCAATCAAACGCCCGCGACGCCGGGCGGGAAGACTCGCCAATCGCCAATCGCGCTCGTTGAAGTTCCACCCGCCTTCGACCCGGATAAAATTCTGGGGCGTCCGCGGATCAATCCCGGTGCCGGGTCCGTCCACTATCGGTTACGGCGGAAATACCACCTGCGTCGAAGTCCGCACCAACGGCGACATCATCGTCCTCGACGCCGGGTCGGGAATCCGCGAGCTGGGACTCGCTCTCAACGAGGAATTTGGCAGCGCCCCCATAAATCTCACGCTGCTGCTCACCCACACCCACTGGGACCACATCCAGGGCCTGCCCTTCTTCCTCCCCGCTTACCAGGCCAAGAACACGATCCAAGTCGTCGGCTACCAGGGCGCGCGGGAAGGTCTCGCGACGATTCTCGCCGCCCAGATGGAGTTGCCCTTCTTTCCCGTTAGTTGGAAGAACCTGCCCGGCACGATCAAGGTTCGCGAACTCAAGCGAATGAATTTCTCCGTCGGCAAAGTCCGGGTCCGCTCGCGATTTTTGAATCATCCCGGGATCTGCGCCGGCTACCGGCTTTTCACGAAGGAAGGGTCGATTGCTTTCTTGCCGGACAACGAGCCGTTCGAGCCGTTGCACTTAAAACTGGCCGAACGCGATGGAGTTCATGCGCAACGCGCCCGGGCCCAGGCGGTGGTGCAGCGCTCGAAGCTGGTCGAATTCCTCAAGGACACCGACGTGCTGATTCTGGATACGCAATACACCGATGAGAAATACCAGGATCATATCGGGTGGGGCCACGGCGCCTTGAGCCGGGTGGTGTCGCTCGCGTTGGAGGCACGGGCCAAAAAGCTCTTCCTTTTTCACCACGATCCGTCCCACGACGACCGCCAGATCGACGAGATGCTGGAACGGGCGCGTCTGTTAGTGGTGGAAAGCGGCCGCCAGCTCGAAGTGGAGGCCGCCCGGGAAGGCGCGGAAATCTGGTTGAGCGGGCATACGCCGGCCAGATAGCTGTAGCGGCGATCTCTGATCGTCGACGCCTTCCGCGATATTTCGACGGTCTGAGACCGCCGCTACAGGACTTGCGAAATTGGGTCGAAGAGCTTACCTCTTTCGCCCAGCCAACAAAGCCTCGTGGTGTAATGGTAGCACAAGAGATTCTGGATCTCTTTGTCTAGGTTCGAATCCTAGCGAGGCTGAAACGAAGAATTTTCGATTGGCGATTTTCGATTTTCGATTATGGCATGTGCAGGACGCGCCGCACTGCCACCGTGAGTGTTCCGGTCACGTTCTGGGCGTAATTCTTTTGTACCCTCGCGATCGCGTCGGAAATGTCGTTGGACATGATGCCGTCGATGGGGCCGCAATAGTATCCCCGATTGCGGAGCACAGTCTGAAGTGAACCGACGTAAGCCGGGTCGCGGAGCAATTCGTGCCGCGATTTGAAATAATAATACAAGCGCGAACCGTCGCGATGCTCATAATCGTTCGGGATCACATCCCGCATCTGGTGAAGCCGGCCCCATTCATCATGCGGCGCAAGCGGATTGGCCGAATGGAAAACCGGATCGTAATTGTCGGCGAATGCCGGCACTACGAGAAGAGCGCTGAAAACCAGAAGAAGACGAAATTTTGTGATCATAACGGCGAACAGTATCTAGCACTTAACCACACGGCCTCGAAACTGGCGAGTCCGAACTCTCCTCTCACCGGAATCACCGATCCCGGCTACACGCGGGTCCTGGAGTAGCAATAACAATCGCGCGGTGTCCCGGAAACATTCGGATGGAGAGACCATCTTCGGAGAGTGCCTTCCCGCCGGAATCCGTTGCGCTCCAGGAGCCGGGCGGAGCTTTCATTCTCAACATCGCAAACCGCCCATACCCGGAAAATGGAAGGCTCGGAGAAAGCCCAATCGACCAGGGCATTAACCGCTTCGCTCATCAGACCCTCTCCCCGAAATGGCTGGGCTAGAAGATATCCCGGGTGAACTCCCTGGGCGTCTATTCGCGCTGCGATCGAGCCCGCGAGCTCGTCCCCGTCGCGGCGGAAAAGAAGCCAGCAGAATTTGCCGCCGGCGCGCCAATCGTCCAGGAAACGCCCTACGGCGTCGTGCGCGTCGGCCAAATTGCGATGCGGGCGCCAGAGCAAATAACGGGTCACTTCCGGGTCCTGCCCGTAGCTGGCGAAAATCAGGGCGGCATCGGTCTCGCGAGGTTTGCGCAGGATCAGACGCGCGGTCGAAAATGTTTCAGGAGGCGTAATTGGATCAGGCATCCGGAACGTTCTCCTGCCGTCGAGCCTGGAAAAAAGTCCGGAGCAGACTCGCGGATTCGGCTGCCAGGACGCCGGAAGTAATCTCGCAATGATGGTTTAAGCCCGGCATTTGCAACAAATTCATCGTGCCGCCCGCGGCCCCTGCGCGCTCATCGGGGCAGCCGAAAATCACGCGCTTCATCCGGACATGAACCAGCGCCCCGGCACACATGGGACACGGCTCTTTCGTAACGTAGAGATCGCATTCGTTTAGCCGCCAATCCCCCACCGCCGCCTCCGCCTGGGTGATCGCAAGCATCTCCGCGTGGGCTGTCGCGTCCTTGAGTAATTCCACCTGGTTGAAAGCGCGAGCGATAATCTTTCCGGCTCGCACAACGATGGCGCCGACCGGCACCTCTTCTTTTACGAAAGCCTTTCGCGCCAAACGCAGGGCCTCGTTCATGAAGGCTTCGTCCGTCGGCTGGTAGATCAGGTTATCCATGCGAAAGGCGGTTGGTCGGTTGCTTATACAGCCATTGCGTTTCGGGCAGGCGAACTAAGTTGTACCATGAAGACAATCTGCGCACTGCTGACGATTTGTTTACTCCCAATCGCTGGGAAGGCCGCGACTGAACAGGAAATCGTAAATCAGTCGGCGCGCATTATCCGTCAATTTCGCGCCATGCCGGAGCGAGGCATTCCGCGCAGCGTGCTGCGCCACGCCAAAGGGCTGGCCATCCTGACGGTCGTCAAAATTGGCTTTGGGATCAGTGGAAAAGGCGGGCAGGGCGTGGTAGTCGCGCGGACCGGAAACGGTTGGTCCGGGCCCTCGTTTATTGGAACGGGTGGCGCGGGATGGGGCCCCCAGATTGGCGCCCAAATGACGGAATACGTGTTCGTCCTGAACACTAACCGCGCTGTCCGCGCATTTTCCCGCGATGGAAACTTTACTCTCGGCGCTGACGCCAGCGCGGCCGCTGGACCGGTGGGTCGTGAAGCGGCGGCCGCCATCACCCCGACGGCAGCGATCTACACTTACAGCCGGGCGCAAGGGTTGTTTGCCGGGGCTTCGCTGGAAGGAACCGTGATCGCAACCCAGAAAACGGCGAACCATCGCTATTACGGCCAGGGAGTAACTGCGCGGGACATTCTCAGCGGCGCCGTCCCCGCGCCGGGCCGCGCCAACAACCTGATGTCGGCGCTCGGTCGTTGATCGACGACGCCGGACAATTTGCTTTACAAGCGGGAGCAAACTTCGCGACCTTGGCGTCGTGCGGTTGCTCGTTACCCCCCTAACGTTGCTGCTCGGCGTCTCGATTCTTTCGGCGCAGGAACAGGAAGCCAAATTGGTCGGTCGCCTGCTTAAGCCGGATCTGTCGTTGAAGAATCCGGCGCAGGATAAACAATTCAAAACCGCGAGCGCTCTTTCGACAGACAAGCATCTCGCCACCCCAGGCGTCATTATTCGCGCCAAACCACCGGCCAAAGCTTTCCCCGACCCGCGTGCCTTCCCCGCGAAGCAAATTGGCACGCACCATTTCCGCCGTGGCGAAACCGTCGCTGACGTCACCCCGCGGTCGCGTCCCATCAGGACCGATGCCGTCAACCGGCCTCCTGACGTGACGGTTCAGCTCGCACCGGAAAGCGACGCGACGAGCCCAACGCGCCAATTTGCCGGTAATCGCCAGTTCCTTGTCGAGGGCAAAAGCCAAAAAGCGCTCCGGACGAAGAACAAACCGCTGACCATCGATCAAGTGCGGGAATTGTTGAACAAGAGCAAGTAGTCCGCTACTGCATTGTCTCGCGGCATATGCAACCGGACGAAGCTCTTTCCATTCTCAAGCAAGGCGCAGCTCAAATCATCAGCGAAACCGAATTGCTCGCCAAGCTTGGGCTTGGGCGGCCGCTGCGAGTCAAGCTCGGGGTCGATCCGACGAGCCCCGATCTGCACCTCGGCCACGCCCTGATTTTGCGGAAGCTCCGGCAATTCCAGGACCTCGGCCACCGGGCAGTGCTAATCATAGGCGATTTCACTTCCATGATCGGTGACCCGAGCGGACGCTCCGCGACGCGTCCCCAGCTCACCCGCGAACAGGTCCAGGCAAATGCCGAAACGTATCGCGAGCAGGCGTTCAAGGTGCTCGATCCTGCCCGCACTGAGCTCGTGGCGAACGGCGACTGGCTCGGCAAAATGAATTTCGAAGATGTCATCCGCCTCAACAGCATGGTCACGTTGCAGCAGATGCTCCAGCGGGAGGACTTCCGAAACCGGATCGACGAGGGCCATCCTATTCACGCTCACGAGATTCAGTATCCCATCATGCAGGGTTGGGACTCCGTTATGGTCAAAGCGGACGTCGAACTCGGCGGGACCGACCAGTTGTTCAACAATCTGGTCGGGCGCGATCTGCAGAAGCAGCAGGGTCAGCCGCCGCAAATCGTGATGGTCTTGCCGATTCTCGAGGGACTCGATGGCGAAAAGAAAATGAGCAAGAGCCTGGGCAATTACGTCGGTCTGACTGAGCCGGCCTCGGAAATGTTCGGCAAGCTGATGAGCATCTCGGACGAATTGATGGCGCGCTATTATCCGCTGTTGCTGGGCCAAACGCTGGACGCTTCGATGCATCCGCTCGAGGCAAAGAAGCATCTCGCTTCCGCTATCGTGGAAACGTATCACTCCCGCACTGCTGCCGAACAAACGCTCTCTGATTGGAATGCGCGCTTCAGTGAAAAGCGGCTGGCGGATGCCGATCTGCCAGAATTTAAAGCCGAGAAAACCGATATCGTTTCGACCATCGTCTCGGCGTACTCGGGCGCCTTTGGGATGACGAAATCCCGCGCCGATGCGCGCCGCCTGGTCGAACAAGGCAGCATTCAGCTCGACGGACAAAAACTCCGCGATCCGAAAGAGACCGTCGACCTGAAGCCCGGCCAGATTCTCCGGCTCGACAAGACGCGAGCGGTTCGGATCGGCTAGCGCCTTATTGAATTAAATCCGAATTTCGAAACTCGAAACAATTTCCAAACTCTTAGAGCGAGGCAATGTCCGAAACGGAGTTGTCCCGGTTGTTTCGATCATTCCCGATTTGCTCTTCGATAATTGTTTCGGATTTCGGGTTTCGAAATTCGGATTTGCCGCCGCCACAGGGCGGCGGCCCATCCGTACAAAGTAAAGAGCACGAAGTCCCCCGAATTCGTGCTCTTTTGTTTAAGACAGCAGTCCCTCTATGCCGTTGCTGTCTCAAACATCGAAAGCATCGGCGTGCGCTCCACGACAGGCGCTGCGATCCCTTCGAAATGGGCGCGAATGCTCCGCAACTCTGAGTTCACGAATGCATCCACAAAATGGAACCGGCGATCAAGCCAAGCGAACAGTTTATTCTTGATCTCGTAATGAAGTGCCAGGGTCACCTCCGTGCAGTTGGGCCGGATCTCGGTGAACTCCGCCAGGCCCATGACGTCGAGGTTTCCGCCCGTCGACTCGAAGGCAAACGTATCTGGTGAATCGCTCTCTACCGCAAGCAGAACCGTCCGGGCTTCAAAGCCCAATGGCCCGCGAAAACTGAAATCAACTGTCTTCGAAGAGGTGACCGTCGCTTTGGTCACCATGACGAACTGCCGCCGATACGATTGAATGCTCGCGAGGCGGGTTTTGCACTCCTCGAGCGACTGATTCATATGCAGAGTTTTTTGTAGCAACATAGGGTTTTTGGGTTGTGCCAACTAATTTGAGCATTCGAGGTGCCGAACAAATCTCTCCTAGGGAAGGCCTTCTGAAGGCCCAAAATCGTGTAAATTTTGTTTACACTTGTGTAAATTTTCCCCCGAATTTGACACATCCGGCGAGCCCCCGAAAAACGAACGATTAGCGGCGGCGGGATGGTTAGGACGGCCATTTCGGCGCAATAGAGCCCCCATGGCGTAACGCACTTTGCCGCGCCGATCAGGATTTAGACCTTTGGCGCATGATTTCCAATTCTGTCCCTGAAAATAGCCCAGCTTTAGCGCCGGGCCCCAGTCGGGAAGTGAAAGGTCCGGTCAGGGACGACAGGAGCTATCGCCTGGCATCCGAGCCTTCTTCCTTCTTTCGTCCCCAGAGGGGACTCTACGGATAAAAGTACCGTTACCCCAGCACTAAAGTGCTGGGCTATTATCACAGACGCCTTCTCGCCGCTTCACGCTGAGTAACGCACTCGATTCTTCCGCCCTGAAAATAGCCCAGCGCTTTTAGCGCTGGGAACGCGGATCCCAAAGCGGAAAGTCCCGTCAGGGACGGCAGAAGCTTTGGCTGAAACCAGAGGGCTCGTTTGTCTCTAGGCCGCACGCGCCCGGCGCGTCTCAATCGTTTCCATCATCGATTGAAAGATTTTCCGGCCGTCCGCGCTGCCGAGGCGTTCTTCACAGGCGCGATCCGGGTGCGGCATCAGCCCAAAGACGTTCCCTTCCCGGTTGCAGATGCCGGCGATATTCTCCAACGAGCCATTGGGGTTCGCGGAGGCTTCGATCCGGCCGTCGGCCGTCGCGTATCGAAGAATGACCTGCCGCCGCTCATTCAACTCCCGGAGCGTCGCTTCATCCGCAAAATAGCAGCCCTCGCCGTGAGCGATTGGCAGGCGCAAGAGCGTCCCCTGCGGGCAACCGTGGGTAAAGGCCGAATCCGGAACTTCGACTCGCATGGTCACCAGCTCGCAGACGAAATGCAGTCCGCGGTTGCGCACCAGCGCCCCGGGGAGGAGGCCGATCTCGCACAAGACCTGGAATCCGTTGCAGGTGCCGATGACCAGTTTCCCTTTGCGCGCTTCTTCCACCACGCTCGCCATGATGGGCGAAAACCGGGCGATCGCTCCGCATCGCAGGTAGTCGCCGTAAGAAAAGCCTCCCGGCAAAACGATCGCATCGTATCCCTCCAGCGAGGTCGTCTTGTGCCACACATAGTCGGCCTGCAAGCCCGGCATGCCGTTTAGGGCGGCGACGCAATCCTGGTCGCAATTCGACCCGGGAAACTGGATGACCGCGAATTTCATGCGTTTGTTACTTCCGCTCCCCAATTCAGCTCTTCACCACTCTGTAGTCCTCGATCACCGGGTTGGAAAGCAAATCGCGGCAGAGTTCATCCAGCCTCGAATCGAGATTCGGCGTCTTATCGTCCAGTTCGATCTCGAGATATTTTCCGATCCGCACCGAGTTTACCTCCGGCATGCCGAGATGCTGCATCGCGTCGCGCACCGCTGCACCCTGGGGATCGAGCACGGCCGCTTTCGGAGTGACGAGGACTTTGACCTTCATGTCCCAATATTCGAAAGCCGGCCGCGCTGGACAAGTGGAATCCTCAGCTCGAAGCGCGTTCTCGCACCACCTGCTTCGGCTTTTTGTCCTCTCGCATTCCGAGGAAAACCGGCTGGCGCAGCTTTCCGTCGCGAGTCCACTCGGCAAACTTCACCTGGCAAACGAAAGCCGGGTTCACCCATTCAATCTTTCGCATCATGGAGGGCGTGATCCCCTGGACCCATTGCCCGCCCTGTTTCGAGGGGAGATCGGCAAATGGGCAATCGTCGCGCTTCTCGCCCTTCAGTTTCTGGTGGAGCGCAGCGAGCGACTTCGTGTCAAATCCGGTCCCCACTTTTCCGGCAAAGAGCAGTTTCTTGCCCGCGTAGTAACCGACCAGGAGCGCGCCAAAATGCTTTCGCGCGCCCTGGGGTGGTGAGAATCCGCCGATGACGAATTCCTGTTCGTTTAAGACCTTCAGCTTGATCCATGCGCCGCTCCGACTGCCCGGTTCGTAGGCGGAGTTGCGCAGCTTGCCGATCAAACCTTCCAAACCAAGACGTCCGACTTCCTTTAGCAACACCTCCGCGTCGCCGGTAATTTCGCCCGAATAACGAACCGGGTCGCTGACGCCGTCGCAAATCCGCGCCAGCATCTCTTTTCGAGCAGTCAGCGGCAGCGCGGTCAGCGATCGGCCGTTCAACTGCATCAGGTCAAAGGCATAGAATCGGATCGGCGCTTTGCGTCCTTCCATCTCGAGCCCTTGAAGCAATTGGAAGGATGATCGCCCCTTCTCGTCGAGCGCGACCACTTCGCCGTCCATCACGCATTCGTCTGCCGGAAAAACCTGGAGCGCTTCAGCGATTTCCGGAAAGCGTGCCCGCATTTCGTTCCCGTTACGGGAAATCAAACTGATCTTTCCCCCCTCTTTCACCGCACAAACGCGAAAGCCGTCGAATTTCAGCTCGTAACTCCAATCGCCGGAACCAGGCGGCGAATCGACGAGTCTCGCTTTCATCGGTTCGATGAATCGCGGCTTCGCCCGCGGCAATTTGGCTAGCGCTTTCTCGATTTCCGCCGAGTCAGCCCCGGCGCCGCTTTTCTTTTCGGCCGGACCTGTTCGCCGTACTCTTGGCGACGGCGGATCTTTTTTTTTAAGCGTCGCTTTGATGCGCGATTTCAAGCGCGAAGCGGCGGTCGGCTTATCTTCGGAGCGATTCGACTGCCACTCCGCGTCTTTCTGAGCCGCGATCTGGGCCATCGTCCGCCCGGTCTTCACCGACTGGTCGTCTCGCTTCTTCGAAATCGGCTTAACACTGGCGCCGCTCTTCAACAGCAGCCATTGCGGCTTGCCCGCTTCCATTCGGGTCCGGATCAACGACCATTCGCCCTTCGCTTTTTCGCCATCCATGACCATGTGCATCCGCCCGTCGCGTAATGCTTTGACCGGGTCGTCGCCATAAACGTGATACTGGCCGCGATCCCAGACCATCACCGTGCCGCCGCCATACTGGCCCTGAGGAATGATGCCCTCGAAAGTGGCGTATTCGACGGGATGATCCTCGACTTCCACCGCGAGGTGCTTTTCGCCCTTTTCCCAGGGCAACCCTTTCGGCACGGCCCACGATTTCAGCACGCCCTCCATCTCGAGCCGGAAATCGTAATGCAACCGGCTGGCGTCATGCTTTTGAATAACGAACCGGCAGGCGCCCTTCACCAGTTTGGGCAAAGGCTTGCCGCCCGCTGGTTCCGCCGTGACCGCAAAATCGCGTTTCTTTTTGTATTCGGTCAGACCCATTGAGATTGGAAGTTAACTGCGGATTACGCGGATTTCACGGATGGATTGTGGGGAGCGCCTCCGTTTAGCCGATCGAGCGCTACGTCGCTCGAATTCAGGCGCGTCAAAGATCGCGCGACGCAACGCACGATCCACCAACGAAATCGCCACCACGGTCGCACGGACCATGGTGGCGAGATTCCCGCGTGCGCTGGCGACAGCGCACCCTCCAATTATTTGCGTTTGCTGGATTTCTTCGCTTTGCGTTTCGGCGTTTCGTCCTCTTCCGCTTCGCTCGCTTCGACGTTGACGACCGTCTCGGCCAACTTCGTCAGTTTCTTATCGGTTTCGCCCTCTTCATTGAGGGTCCGCTGCAACAGGCCCATGGCCTCCTCTTCGCCCAGCAACCCCGCGAAAGTGCGAACCACTCCGTAGCCCGCCATCTCGTAATGCTCGACGCGTTGAGCCGCACCGATGAGCGCGGCATCGAGGACGGAATCGTCGCCATCTTCCTCGATGATTTCCTTGCCCTCCTCGACCAAACCCTTCATCGCCTTGCAAACCTTGCCCGTCGGCTTCTCCCCGAGCGCCTTGAAAATTTTCTCCAACCGCGTCACGTGCCCTTCGGTCTGCGCCAGGTGATCCTGGAATGCCTTCTTGAGTTGCGGCGCGGATGCTTTTCTCGCCATTTTCGGCAGCGCCTTCAGCAGCTGGTTCTCGGCGTTATAAAGGTCTTTCAGCTCGTCGATGTACAAATCTTTCAGTGAATCCATGCTCATAAAATTTTTTCTCCTTCGTTAATGGTTGAAGGGCCGGGAAATCCCTCGGCACCCCGCGCGATCTTGCGTAAGAACGCGTCACAGGAGAAACGCAACGCACGTCAAAAGTGCGTGTATTTTTCTAAATTCGGAATTTGAAATTCGAAAAACGAAACAAATCTGAATTACGAAAATCCGAATGGCTCAAACAGAAGGGCTTTCCGTTTGAAGTATTCTCGATTCGACGCTTCGAAAATTGTTTCGAGCTTCGAAATGGAAAGCCCGGCCTCGCTCGCTGCGCGAGGTACGTTACGGCGGATTTCGAAATTGTCGGCCTACGCCGCTGCTTCCTGCGGCGCTTGCTCAGCCGGCGGAGCTGCTTCGACTTCCAGCGGTTCGCCCACCAGATAGCGCGTAAAGCGCCGGATCACGATGTTCTCCCCGAGCTCGGCGATCTTCGTCGCGACGAGTTCCTTCACAGTTTGGTCCGGGTTCTTGATGAACCCCTGCTCCACCAGGCACACCGTGCTGTAAAATTTGTCGAGCTTCCCGGCCACGATCTTCTCCACCACGTTGGCGGGCTTTCCTTTGACCTGTCCCTCGTAAATCGCTTTCTCGGATTCCACCAGCTTCGCCGGCACGTCTTCGCGATTCACGTAAAGCGGATGCGCGGCGGCGATGTGCAGCGTGATGTCTTTGACGAACTCGCGGAACTTCTCGTTCTTCGCCACGAAATCCGTCTCGCAATTCACTTCGACCAACACGCCCACTTTGCCCTGCAAATGAATGTAGGAGGCCACGATCCCTTCCTTGGTCGCCCGTGAGGCCTTCTTGCTCGCGCCGGCAATGCCTTTGGTGCGCAAAGCCGCCTCGGCCTTCTCCAGGTCGCCGCCGGACTCTGCCAGCGCCCGCTTGCAATCCATGATGCCGGCGTTGGTTTTTTCCCTGAGCTGTCTGACTAATTGCGGATCAATCTCTGTCTTCGTTTCCATAAAAAGTTGAGAGTTTGTAGTTGAGAGTCGAGAGACAACCCGAGTCGCTGGTTGGAGTCTCTCAACTCGCTTGTTTAGGATTTGAATCCTGGGACCTTAAATTTCCTTGGGATCTGGGTCCTGGGATTTGGGATTTCCGCCGTCAGGCGGACACTCCGGCCATCTCCAGTTGCTCGCGCGTGCGAGCATCGGCGCTCGCCGAAACGATCGCGTCGACCAGCTTCTGCAACATCACGCGAATCGCGCGGATCGCGTCGTCGTTCCCGGCGATCGGGTAATCGATGATCTCGGGGTCGGCGTTCGTGTCCACGATCGCCACAGTCGGAATTCCGAGACGGCGCGCTTCGAGAACGGCGTTCGCTTCGCGGGTCGTATCGATCACGACCATCGCATCCGGCAACGAGCTCATTTCCAGAATGCCATCCAGATTGCGCCGCAGCTTGGCCGCCTCACGATTCAACGCCGCCAGTTCCTGCTTTCCCATCTTCTTGTAATCGGGCGACTCCTCGATCTGCTCGATATATTTCAAGCGTCCGATGCTCTTGCGGATCGTGGCCAGATTGGTGAGCGTGCCGCCAAGCCAGCGCTGGTTCACATAAAATTGTCCGCAAGCCGTGGCGGCTTCCTTCACCGCTTCCTGCGCCTGCTTCTTGCAACCGACGAACAGAATCTTGCCGCCGCGCCGGGTCACTTCCTGGAGAAAATCGGTGGCGCGTTGAAGCTGGCGCGCGGTTTCATCGAGATTGATGATATAAATCTGGTTCCGCTTTTCGAAAATGAACGGCTTCATCTTCGGGTTCCACCGCTTGGTTTGGTGACCAAAGTGAACGCCTGCTTCGAGAAGCTCCGGGATTAATTCTGCTGCTGTTGCCATAAGGTAAAAACGAGCCCCGTAAAGGTAAGGAAACACCGGCCATCAAGCCTGTGTGGCCAACGGACTTCCAGTCCATTGCCTCCCACGCGGAGCGGACGTGGAAGATGCGCCACTTCCCCCCGGGGCGCAACAGGAATCTGGGGCCCAATTTGGGGACAAATTGGGCCTATTTTCGAGTGCCGATTTGCGATTTGCGATTGCCTCTGCGCTCCGAAACTCCGCCTTCGCTCTTCTCGTGGCAGCGGCGTGTCGCCCGCAGAATCTGCCTCAATTTAAGATTTTTCCGGTTTGAAAGCCCGGCCTCGCCTTCAGTTGCGTTACGGCCGCTCTCCGGTCTGAAAGCCCGGCCTCGCCTTCGGCTGCGTTACGGCCGGTTTCCGGTTTCTCTCCCAATCGCAAATCGCAAATCGGCAATCGAAAATTAATTCGCGCTCCTGCGCGAATAAACCCCTCTCCTGCCTGCTCCGCGCCCGATTCAGGTGCGTATGATAAAATCGAAACTTCTGTTGATGGCCATGGTTGCCACCAGCATTCTTGTGCCCGCGGCTGTCCAAGCCCAGGGCATCTCCATCGAACTCGGCGACCGGCCTTACTACCATCACGGGCCCCGCTATTGGTCAGGCGACTACGAAATGGTCTGGGTCGCCGGGCACCGGACCGAGCGCGGCTGGGTGCACGGACATTACGTCCGGGGCCACCGCCGCCACCACCGTCATGACGTCCGGTTCGAAGACCGCCGCGACCGCGACGATATCCGCCGCGAAGAGTACCGCGAATCTGTTCGCCGCTAACAATTTCGCCAATACGACGGCAGTTTTTCTGCCCACCCAAACGCGGGCCTACGGGCCGGCGTTTTTGCTGTTAGCTGGAGCGGCGGTTACGACCGCTTTCCGGCTTCGGTTTAAAAGCCCGGCCTCGCCTCCGGGGGGCGTTGCGGCCCCTCTCCGCTTTCCGCTTTCCGGTTTCCGCTTTCCGTTACTTCTTCTTCTTCCCACCCGGCATCACGCTCGCGACCGCACTAACGATCGAACCCGCGACCTTCGCCACGACGCCTTTTTTAGCAGCGCGCTTTCTCGCTTTCGCTTTCGGTTTCGCCGATGATTTCGACGACTTGGATTTAGGAGCGGTGCGCGTTTTGGGCGCGGTTTTCGTTTTCGCTTTTTTCTTCGCAGCAGTTTTAGCCATCCGCGACTCTCTCACGCCCTAATCTTTTGGATACCGATATGTTCATCCTCCAGTAATTCCTCTTTCCGCTTTCTCCTTTCCGGTTTCCGGTTTCGGTTCAAAAGCCCGGCCTCGCCTTCGGCTGCGTTACGGCCGCTTTCCGGTATCCGCTTTCCGCTTTCCGGTTTTGCCCGGCGTCCCTACCAAACGGCTTAACGAACAATTCAAACGAAACCGGAAACGTTTCCCAGGCGATTTTGCGTTTCAGCTCAGCGCGAAGGAAACCGCATCCATGCAGTCGTATTTTGCCGCCGGTTCGGCGCACGTAGCGAATCCTCGACGTGATGCCAGTTCAAGGTCGCAAATTGCGACCTTGAAGCGGGGACAGAATATCAAATACCGCCCTTGGGCCTTCACGGAGAACGGTGCTCTCCAGGCCGCCAATATTCTGAATAGCCCGGACGCCGTTCGGATGAGCGTGTTTGTCATCCGCGCTTTCGTCAAGATGCGCCAAACGCTTCACGGGACACCCGAGCTCGCACGAAAACTTGCCGGGCTCGAGAAGAAACTGACGGGCCGGCTTGATGTCCACGAAGCGGCCATCGTGGGAATTCTTCAGAAAATAATGAAGATCCTAAGTCCGCCTCCGGCACCGCCCCCGCCGCGGAAGCCCCAAATCGGCTTCGGTCCCTGACGCCCTCGCCCGGCGAAATGCATATCGGTTTCCGAAAGATTTCGTCTTCCAAGTTTCTCCGGATGAATGGGAAAACTTGAAGTGCCAAATTGGCACCTCAAGTTCTAGCCACGGAGGACGCCGTGGTCGGCCTTTTGCGTTTACTGAACACGGCGCCATTATGGCGGCGAATGTCCTGAACAGCCGACGTGCAGTTCAGATGAGCGTGACGAACTGACCGCGAACAGCGCCATGGAGCAACGACTCGCGCAGATTGATAACACCCTCTTCCTCCACGATTCTGCCTTGCGCGATCTCTACCAAGAGCTGCGTCCGCTTCTCGCGCCGCCCCCAGATCCACCGCCCCGGTCGCGCCGCCGCAGGCGCGGCCCCGCACCTTCGGTCCCCAGCCCGCCATAGCCTCGGCGGAGGCGGGTCTATCCTCGCCGTCTTTCCCCTGCCACGCCATAGCCCCTGGCTCGACGCCTCGTCAGCCACCATTCACCGATCACCGGTCTCCTTTCACGTCGCTCCGGCCCCCGCGGGCCGCGCCGAAGCGCTTGGGCGGAGGCGGTCCGTCTCGCTCCGTGCGCTCGCCCCACCCGCTATTCCCCTAATGACAAAGCGCGAGCCGTCCTCTAAATTGGCGGCGTGAGCAGCGTTGTAGAAATTCAACAGGCTATCGCCGGGCTGCCCGAGTCGGAGCAGCGCTCTCTGGCCCGGTGGTTTGCCGAAGTCCTCGCTGACGCGTGGGACGCTCAGATTGAAAAGGATATCGCAGCCGGCCGGCTCGATCATCTGGCTGAGGAAGCGCTCGCAGAGTTTGGCGCCGGGCGAACGACGGCGTTTCCCCCGGATGCAAAGCCGAGCCAGTAAGAAATTCTGGACTGCCTATTCTGCTTTGCCCGCGCCGATTCAGCGCCGCGCCCTCAAACAATATCGTCTCTGGCTGGCTGATCCCCAGCATCCGTCCGTGGAGTTCAAAAAAATCAACCGGTACTGGTCTGCTCGGGTGACCGATAATTACCGGGCGCTTGGAGTGATGACTAGTGGAACGGTGATCTGGTTTTGGATCGGCGCGCACGACGAATACGATCGGCTTTTGAAAAACTGAGCGCCCCCCGCTTCGCCTGCCCATTCTCGATACTCAGTCCTCCATCCCCTGCCGCGCCGGAGCCTTGGCGTAGGCGGGTCGTTACCAAACTCTGTTTGGGAACGCACTTGCTCGCCTAGCCGTAGCGTTGCGAAGGCTGGTCCCGGAAACTCCGTTTCCCTTTTGCAGCGTGGGAGCTGCGCTTAAGACCTCTGATACGAAAACGCCTGCACCAATTCGGTGCGAGCGTCTCGCTTGCCGCGGCAACGCGTTTGCGCAAATGATCCGCAGCCCCAGAACGCCCGGCCTGTCGGGCCTCTCCGCAATTTCATCGGCGTCCGGCAGCGCGGGCAATCAGGGTTGGTCACGCGGGCGGCAGCGGCAAAATCATTGATCCAGCTCCGAATGTTACAGAGATTTTCGCCGGGACGCGCTACCGAAGCCATGAGCTGCTCAATCTCAGCGCGACCCAGCAGTTTGATCGGTTTTTCCTCCGCGAACTCCCTGGCATCGCGCGAGTAGAGTCCCGTCGTCATGAAGATTCCGCACGTTGCCTTTTCAGCGACGATTAGCCCATAAAACTCGCGCATGTCCATCACCGAGACCTTGTTCTCGGCGCTCAAGCGTTTGCATTGGACGAGGCGAACCTCGCGGCCCTGTCGGAGTGTGAGATCCTTTCCGCCGTCCGCCCCGAGACCGGAGCTGATTTCAACCTCAAACCCTCTCCGCCGGAAAATCTCCCCTGCAACTAATTCAAAGTCTTCCCAATTCAGGTCTTCCAGTTCTAAGGCGACAGGTGGCAGTGGAGGCGGCGGCAGGGCTGGCGGTCGCACTGACGGCCGATGATCTGTAGCGGCGGTCTGTGACCGTCGACTCTCCACTTCACGCCTGGCTCGCTGGCTCGTGACGGCGCCCTTGGCCTTGCTCTCGAGCCATTGAATCCCTTCACGCAACAAAATCGCTGCGATGCCGGCAAGAATGATGGGAGGCACTGCTTTCCAGATCAAAGCCTGCATGAATTGATCCAACTGGGGGTTGGCCATAGGCCAGGGAATAATGCGAGTTCCGTGCCACACGGCTTCTACGACTCGTCACTTGTCACTCGCCACCGTCTTCGTTATAACCCACCGTTCCCCATGCTCACTGGCGAAATCAGAAATCAGATCGACCGAATCTGGGATGCTTTCTGGGCCGGAGGCATAGCCAACCCCCTCGAAGTTATCGAGCAGATCACGTATCTGCTCTTTATTCGGCGTCTCGACGACCTTCAGACGCTCGAAGAAAACAAAGCCAACAGAATTAAGAAGCCGATGGAGCGCCGGGTGTTTCCGGAAGGCACGGATCCCCGCGGACGGCCCTATGAGGACTTCCGTTGGTCGCGCTTCAAACATTTCGAAGCCAAAGAAATGTTCACCGTCATCGGCGAACACGTCTTCCCATTTCTGCGGACTTTGGGCGGCGACAACTCCACCTATTCGCAGCACATGGAAGGCGCGCGGTTCACGATTCCGACGCCCGGCCTGCTGGCGAAGGTGGTGGACATGATCGACGGCGTCCCGATGGACGATCGCGACACTAAAGGCGATCTCTACGAATACATGCTCGCGAAGATCGCGAGTGCGGGACAGAACGGCCAGTTTCGGACGCCGCGCCATATCATCCGGCTAATGGTGGAAATGGTCGCCCCGCAGCCAACCGATATCGTTTGCGATCCGGCCTGCGGAACCGCCGGTTTCCTTGTCGCCACTGGCGAATACCTACGTGACCACAATCCGGAAATCTTCCGCGACGAAAAGCTAAAGGAGCATTTCCACCATGCGCTTTTCCACGGATTCGACTTCGACAACACCATGCTTCGGATTGGCAGCATGAACATGCTCCTACATGGCGTGGAAAATCCCGACATTCGCTATCGCGACTCCCTCGCGCAAGATCACGCAGGCGAGGAAGAAAAATACACCCTCGTCCTCGCCAATCCGCCCTTCGCCGGATCGCTCGATTACGAAAACTGCGCTAAGGATCTTCAGCAGATCGTAAAGACGAAGAAGACCGAGCTGCTCTTCCTCGCCCTGTTCCTGCGCCTGCTCAAGCCTGGCGGACGCGCCGCCGTCATCGTGCCCGACGGCGTCCTCTTCGGCTCGTCCAACGCGCACAAGATCCTGCGGAAAATCCTCGTCGAGGAACAGAAGCTCGACGCCGTCATCTCACTTCCCAGCGGCGTGTTCAAGCCCTACTCCGGCGTCTCCACCGCAATCATCCTCTTCACCAAGACCAACTCCGGTGGCACAGACCACGTCTGGTTCTACGACGTGGACGCCGACGGCATGTCGCTCGACGACAAACGTACTGAACTCCTCCCGCCGGAAAAGCTCGGCCCAGTGCCGCGAACCGCGCTCACCGCCGACGACCACGCGAAGAACAATCTTCCCGATGTGTTAGCGCGTTGGAGCGAGCGGAACGGAACGGAAGGCGAACGACCCAGGACTGCTCAGTCTTTCCGCATTCAGAAATCCGAAATTGTAAATCAGAATTACGACCTCTCGCTCAACCGCTACAAGGAAGTCGTCCACGCCGAGGTCGCGCACCGCCCGCCCGGCGAAATCCTCAAAACCCTCGGCCAACTGGAGGCGGAGATTCAGCAGGGCATGAAGGAACTGGAGGGGATGTTGTGGTGATTGTTGATTACCGAATGCCGATTGCCGATTGGAAAACAATCCCGCTGGGCGAGATCGCTGACGTCAATCCCGCATGGTTCGACGACTGCATCGACAGTGATGAAGAAGTCGCCTTCGTTCCGATGGCTGGGGTCTCCGCAGAGGCGGGGAAAATTGAGCGGCTGGAAGTTCGCAAACTTGGAGACGTTCTGCAGGGCTTCCCTTGGTTTATGGATGGCGACTTACTCGTGGCCAAGATCACGCCTTGCTTTGAAAACGGAAAGATCGTGCAAGCGCGGATCACCCAGCGCTACGGCTTTGGCTCCACCGAATTTCACGTCCTCTCGCCAGGCGAAGGTCTCGATGCTCGATACCTCCTGCATTTTCTACGGCAGGATCATGTTCGCATTGACGGCGCTCGAAAGATGACCGGCAGCGCGGGACAGCGTCGTGTTCCAAAATACTTTCTCGAACGCCTTGCGATCCCCCTGCCGCCGCTGGTGGAGCAGCGGCGGATAGCGGAGGTGCTGGACCGGGCGGAGGCGTTGCGAGCCAAGCGCCGTGCCGCCCTCGCCCAACTCGACTCCCTCACCCAATCCCTCTTCCTCGACCTCTTCGGTGACCCAGTCTCCAATCCGAAGGGAGTCAATGTCGTGCGTCTCGCCGACGTCGCGACGCGGATAACAGACGGCGTCCACCAAAAGCCCAACTATACCGAGACGGGCGTCCCGTTTATCTCGGTAAAAGACATCACGACCGGGAAACTGATTTTCGACCAGTGCAAGTTCATTAGCGCGGACGACCACGAGCGATTCACGAAACGCTGCAAGCCTGAACGGCTGGACATCCTCTACACGAAAGTGGGAGCGACATACGGACGACCAGCGATTGTGGAGACTGACCGCGAGTTTTCGCTCTACGTCAGTGTGTGCATCATCAAGCCGCGAAAAGACCTCATCGATCCACATTTCCTGAATGCTGCTTTGGGCACTTCTGCCGTGAAGACTTTCCAGCACATTGGGATCCTAAGCTTAGAATTCCACGTGGACAAGTTGTCGCG
>JADMIO011417997.1_pt1 | contig 35480 bp, 32 predicted proteins | sample 8958161 | NCBI WGS metagenome assembly JADMIO01 (sample SAMN16585339, study PRJNA669376) | soil metagenome | isolation source: Crop rotation soil | place: USA: Cullars Rotation, Alabama | collected 2011
CCCGACCCGCCATCGTCAGCCTCGCCAGCCCCGATCCCGGCGCCATCGTCGAGAGCGCAAAGGCCTATGGCGGGCGCGCCTATCGCGTGAGCGTTCCTCCGGGCGGCATCATCGGGCTTGCGGTCGAAGTCGCCAATGCGGAGACCCCGCCTTCGCTGCTTGCGTGGACCGAGCCCGCGCTCGCCGCCCACAACCGCCGGCTGGCGATCTTCATCGCCGCCGTCGCGGGATTGATCTTCGCCGCCGCCGCCATCACCGGCGGGCTCGCGGTCATGACCGGCCACAAGCCCCCGATGTGGGCGGCGATGACCTTGACCTTGGTGCTGCTCACCCGGCTCGCCGGCACGGGCATGTTCGACGCCAGCCTTGCCACCCATGTCGGCGGCCCGTTCGGCTTGACCGCGCTGTTCGCGGGGCTGTCGCTCGCCGCCGGTGCGCGTTTGGGCGATACCATCGTGCCTTTGCGCGAGATCTGGCCCTCGCGAGCGCGGCACTTCCATTGGGGAGTGGTGGCCGTCAGCGTGCTGGCGGTGCTTGCCTATCTGGGCGTGCCGGGCACGACGCTGCTGACCGACGGCCTCGTGGTCATCGGTTCGGCGGCGATCACCGCCTATCTGGTCCATCGCGGTCGCCACGGCTCTCAACCGGCGCGCGTCCTGGCGCCCAGCGCCGCCGTATTCGCTCTGGTCGCATTGGCGGCCACGATGACGACGGTGGGAGGCTTCGGCAGCACCACGGTGGCGCCGGACGTGGCCGGAGGATTTGCGGCTGCCGGCGCCGTGCTGCTCGCCCTGGCGGTCGCGGCGGGGGAGGGCATCGCGATGCTGCCCGTCCCCCATCGCATCGCGTCGGCCAAGGAACCGCCCACCGTCGCGCTCGCGGCGATCGGGGCTTCGCATCAGGGTATCTTCGATCTCGAGTTCGACACCGACGAGGTCTTGCTGTCGCGCGACGCGGCGTCCCTCCTGGGACTGAGCGAGGCGCGCGGACGCATGTCGCATGCGGCCTGGATCGAGCGTGTCCATGCGGACGATCGCGCCGTCTACGAGCAGGCGTTGACCGACTATCGCTCGCAGGTCGGGCTGGCGTTTCGCATCGAGTTCCGGGCGCGCGACGAAAGCGGCCGCTATCCCTGGTTCGAGCTGCGCGCCACGATGATGGGCGGCGGCGCGCGGGCCGGCCGCTGTCTCGGGCTGATCGCGGACATCACCGTGCGCAAGGAGACCGAGACCGCCGTCGTCGCGCACGCCTTGCGCGACACGCTGACCGGCCTGGGCAACCGCGCCGCTCTGTTGGAACGCCTGGCCGGCCTCGGCGACGGCTTTCTCGACACCACGCTCGCGGTTCTCGACATCGATCGCTTCAAGGCGATTCATGGCAGCCTCGGCGACGCCGGCGCCGACGCCTTGCTCGTCCAGGCGGCGCAACGAATGGTGAAGTGGTTCGGGCAAGACGTGTTTCGCGTCGGCGGCGACGCGTTTGCGGTCATCGGGCGCGACGGCATCGGCGCGACCGCGCTCGGCAACGAGCTCGTCAAGCTCTGCGGCGCCCCCTACATGCAGGACAGCCGCCGCATCTTCGCGCCGGCGAGCGTCGGGGTGACGGTGGGTCACGACGCGCGCGATGCCGTCGATCTCGTCGGCAATGCGGAGCAGGCCCTGCTCCAGGCCAAGCAGGCGGGCGGCGGCTGCGCAAGCGTCTATGTGCGCGGTGCCGTCAGCGCCGAGATGCCGCGCGATTCCGTTGCCCTGGAGGCAGAGCTGCGCGCCGCCATCGAGCACGACCAGTTCGTGATCTTCTATCAACCGATCGTCCGGCTGGCGGACGGCGCGGTCGCCGGTTTCGAGGCGTTGCTGCGCTGGCGCCACCCCGAGAAGGGTCTGGTCGCGCCTTCGGATTTCATCGCCCACTCGGAAGCCACGGGACTGATCGTGGCGCTCGGCCGTTTCGCGCTCGAGCGGGCCGCGCACGACCTGGCGCAATGGCAGCGCTTCTTCCCGTTGTCGCCGCCGCTGTTCGTGAGCGTCAATGTCTCGCAGCGGCAGCTGCGCGACGCCGGCTTCGAGAATTTCCTTCGCCTCCTGCTGGAGACCAGCGCGGTCGCGCCGGGCTCGCTGAGGCTGGAGATCACCGAGAGCGCCGCGGTGGGCAACGCGCAAGCGGCGCTGCGGCGCATCCGGGCCCTGGGCGTCGGCATGGCGATCGACGACTTCGGGACCGGCCAGTCGAGCCTCAGCCGCCTGAAGGAGCTGCCCTTCGACACCGTCAAGGTCGACCAGAGCTTCCTGGCGCGCCATGGCGGCACGCACAGCGAGTCCGAAAGTGCAGTCGTGCTCGGCTCGATCGTGACGCTGGCCCACGATCTCAAGCGCGAGGTCGTCGTCGAGGGCGTGGAAAGCGAGGAGGACGTGCGCGCGCTGAAGGCGCTCGGTTGCGAGTACGCGCAAGGCTTCCATTTCTCGCCGCCGCTGGCCTTGGGCGACGCGCTCAACTACATCGCCCGGCACTACAACCCGGTGACCGCGGTCAAGCCCGACCGGCGTCCGACGACAGGCCCGTGATGTCGGCGCCGAGCGTGGCCAGCGCGGCCTTCCATTTGGCGTCGCAGTCGGTTCCGAACACGATGCGCTGGTCGGCATCGCAGGGGATCCAGCCATTCGAGCCGAGCTCGCCCTCGATCTGTCCAGGCCCCCAGCCGGCATAGCCGAGCGCGAAGAGCGATTTCTGCGGACCGCGTCCCTCGGCGATCGCGCGCAGGATGTCGATGGTCGCGGTCAGCGAGATTTCGGACGTCACGGGCATCGTCGCCTGGCTGTTGGTGTATTCGGCGGTGTGCAGCACGAAGCCCTGGCCGGTGCCGACCGGTCCTCCGAAGAGTATGGGCGGGTCGGGCGTGTCGGCGGTCACCGGCACGTCGAGCTTGGCCACCATCTCGCGGAAGCTCAGGCCTTCGAAGGGCTTGTTGACGATCAGTCCCATGGCGCCCGCGTCGGAATGGGCGCACATGAAGATCACGGTCTTCTCGAAGCGCGGATCTGGCATGCCCGGAAGCGCGACCAGGAGCTTGCCGAGCAGAAAGCCGTCGCCGGCGTGGGGTTGCTTCGACGCCATCGACCTACTTTAACATTCCTTTGCGGGGCGCGAAACGCTGCGCTACAACCCGGCCGGCCACAAATTCGAGGAGCGGACATGACGATCAAGGTGGGCGACAAGATTCCTTCGGCGACGCTGATGCAGATGAAGCAGGGCGGACCCAAGCCCGTGACGACGGCGGAACTGTTCGACGGCAAGAAGGTCGTGCTCTTCGCGCTGCCGGGGGCGTTCACGCCGACCTGCTCGGCCAAGCACCTGCCGGGCTTCATCCAGAACGCCGACGCGATCAAGGCCAAGGGCGTGGACACCGTCGCCTGCCTTTCGGTCAACGACGCGTTCGTGATGGGCGCCTGGGGCGAGCAGCAGGGTGCGGGCGACAAGGTGGTGATGCTCGCCGACGGCAACGGGGATTTCACGCGCGCACTCGGCCTGGAGATGGACGGTTCGCGCTTCGGCATGGGCAAGCGCAGCCAGCGCTACGCGATGGTGGTCGATGACGGTGTCGTCAAGACGCTCAACATCGAAGAGCCGGGCGCCTTCGCGGTGTCCAGCGCCGAACACGTGATCAAGCAGCTTTGATCCGCAAGGCGCAGTGCTGCTGCGGCGCGCTTGCCGTGAGCGCGGAAGGCGAGCCCGCGGTCGTGTCGCTGTGCAACTGCATCGAATGCCAGCGCCGGACGGGGTCGCCCTTCGGCGTCGGTGCTTATTACGAGGCGGCGCAGGTGAGCGTCGCCGGCCCCTCCTGCGTATACGAACGCAAGGTCGAGGAGCGCTGGCTCAGGTTCCATTTCTGTGCGACTTGCGGCTCCACCGTCTATTGGCAGACGGCGAACCATCCCGGCCGCTACGGCATCGCCGTCGGTGCCTTCGCCGATCCGCATTTCCCCAGGCCGGCGCGCTCTGTGTTCGAGCGCACCCGTCACGACTGGGTCTTGCTCGCCGACGGCATTCCCGGATTCACCGCGGGCCGCGATTCGGCGCCGAGCCGCTGACGATCGCGCTGCGCGCCAGCGCGTCGGCGCGGGCGTTCTCGACATGGTCGGAGTGTCCCCGCACCCAGCGCCATGCGACCTGGTGCGGCGCGGACGCTGCCTCCAGCGCGCGCCACAGATCGTCGTTCTTCACCGGCTTCTTGTCCGCGGTCTTCCAGCCGTTGGTCTTCCATTTCTTCATCCATTGCGTCGCGCCGTCCATCAGGTAGCGCGAATCGGTGTGGATCGTTACCTGGGAGGGCCGCTTCAGCGATTGGAGCGCGCGAATCGCGGCGGTCATCTCCATGCGGTTGTTGGTCGTCGCCGCCTCGCCGCCCGACAGCTCGCGCTCGTGCCCGCCGGAACGCAGGATCGCGCCCCAGCCGCCCGGGCCCGGGTTTCCCGAACAAGCCCCATCGGTGAAGATGTCGATCACAATCCGTACTCCGAGGGGTGCTTGACGGCGCGATGAAACCGGAGCCGCCGCGCGAAATCCCGCGGGTCCTTCGGCCGCACCAGCGCCGTCGGGTCGTGATGCAGGAGATCGTGAAGCCGCGTCAGCAGGAAGCGCAGCGCCGCGCCCTGCGCCAGCACCGGCAGCGCTTCGATCTCATCGGAAGAGAGTTCGCGGTGCGCGCGATAGGCGGCAAAAAGGCTACGGCCGCGCGCGACGTCGAACGCACCGTCCTCGTCGAAGCACCACGCGTTCAGCAGCACCGCCAGATCGTAGGCGAGGGCGTCATTGCAGGCGAAATAGAAATCGATGAGCCCGGAGACTTCGCCGCCGGTGAACAGCACGTTGTCGGGGAACAGGTCGGCGTGGATCACGCCGCACGGCAGTGTACGCGGCCATTCCAATCCCGCGAGCGCTGCCTCGATCAACGCGCCGAGCCCGGGCTCGACGCTGTCGGCGCGCGGGACCAGGAGGGAGGCGAGCTTGCGCCAGTCTTCGACGGCGAGCGCATTGGCGCGCTTGAGCGGGAAGTCACGACCCGCCTCATGCACCGCGGCGAGCGCGGCGGCCGCGGCGGCGCAATGGCGCGGTTGCGGACGGCGCAGCGACACGCCGGTCAGGAAGGTCAGCAGCGCGCAGGGCCGTCCGTTGAGCGCGCCGTGGAGCGCGCCGTCGCTGCGGCGAACCGGCAGCGGGCAGGCGATGCCCCGCGCCGAAAGATGCTCCATCAAGCCGAGGAAGAACGGCAGGTCGGCCTCGCGAACGCGCTTCTCATAGAGGGTGAGGATGAAGGCGCCCGCTTCCGTGCGCAGGAAGAAATTGGAGTTCTCCACGCCCTCCGCGACGCCCTTGAAGGTCAGCGGCACGCCGATCCGATAGTCTGCGAGGAAGCTCTCGAGATCCTCGAACGAGACGTCGGTATAGACAGCCATGTCAGGACGCGAGGGCTCGGGGCAGATTGAAGGCCACGTCTTCGCGCCTCACCGCTTGTTCCTCGATCGACACATCGAAGCGTTCGCGCAGAGCCAGGATCACCTCGTCGACGAGCGTCTCCGGCGCTGAGGCCCCGGCCGACAGCCCGATGGTCGCGACGCCTTCGAGCAGGGCCCAAACGATGTCGGATGCCCGCTGAATGAGCACGGCGTTGCGCGCGCCGGCACGCAGGGCCACTTCGACCAGGCGCAGCGAGTTCGACGAATTGGGCGCGCCGATCACCAGCACCAGCTCGGCGCGCGGGGCGATGCGCTTGATGGCGTCCTGCCGGTTGGTGGTGGCGTAGCAGATGTCTTCGCGATGCGGCCCCGCGATCATGGGGAAGCGGCGCCTGAGCACGGCGACGATCTCTTCCGTATCGTCAACCGAGAGCGTCGTCTGGGTGATGAAGGCCAGTTGCCGCGGATCGCGGGGTTGCAGCGAGCGGGCCTCCTCCACGGTCTCGACCAGCGTGATCGCGCCCTCGGGGAGCTGCCCCAGCGTGCCCTCGACCTCCGGATGGCCGGCATGGCCGATCAGCACCACGTGACGGCCCGCCTCGAAATGGCGCTGCGCCTCGACATGGACCTTGGAGACGAGCGGGCAGGTCGCATTCAGATGGAAGAGCCTGCGGCGTCGCGCTTCCGCGGGCACCGATTTGGGTACGCCATGCGCCGAGAAGATCACCTTGGCGTCGTCCGGCACTTGGCTCAGATCGTCGATGAACACGGCGCCGAGCCGCTCGAGACGCTCCACCACGAAGCGGTTGTGCACGATCTCGTGACGCACGAAGATCGGAGCGCCGTATTTGGCCAGCGACAACTCGACGATGCGGATCGCGCGCTCGACGCCGGCGCAGAAGCCGCGCGGGCTGGCCAGCAGCAATGTCAGCTTCGGCCGGTTCGGCTTTCCTTGCGCGATGCTTTCCATTAGGAGGCCATCTGGCTACAGTCCGGCGCCGTCGAACGCGGGTTCGAGAAGTCGGCCGCGACCTAACAAATGTCAAGCGAAAGGCGAAAGAATGGCGGAAGCGGTGATAGCTGGGCGCGCGTCGATCGGGCTGCATGCCGCGGGCAAGCGACATTCGCCGATCCGGGCCGCGACGTTGCGTCTCACGGCACTCGCATTGCTCGTCCTGGGCGGCTGCACCAGCGACGCGGACAAGGGATTGTGCCCGAGCGCCAACATCCTGGCTCCGACCTCGGTGCTCACCGTCTTCCGTGCCAACGCGCCGGCCGATCCGTCGGGCGAGCTCTACACGGTGTGGATGAACAATGTGAAGACGGGCTGCGATTTCGACAAGCACGACGTCGTCACCGATTCGCACATCCGCGTCCACTTCAAGGCGACGCGCGCGCCCAGCGGCGAGGCCGGCACCTATCGGGTTCCCTATTTCGTCGCGGTGACGCACAAGGGCAGCCGGGTCATGGCCAAGAAGCTCTTCGTCGCCAGCGTGTCGTTCGCCCCCGGTGAAACCAGCACCGAGTTCGAGGACGAAGTCGACTCGACCGTGATCCGGATCGCGCGCGGCAACAAGATCGGCGAGTACGAGATCCTGACCGGGTTTCAGCTCACCCAGGCCCAGCTCGACTACAACCTCAAGAACAATCACTTTGCGCCATGACGGGTCTGGCCTCGGAGCTGAGCGGGATTGTCAGGGCCGCCTTCGCCGAGCTCGGCCTCGATGAGGGCTTCGGCCACGTCCAGGCGTCGGACCGGCCCGATCTCGCGCAGTTCCAGTGCAACGGCGCGCTCGCGGCGGCGAAACGGGCCAAGGCCAATCCGCGGGAGATCGCGGCAAAAGTCGCCGAGCGCCTGAGGTCCGATCCGATCTTCGCCAAGGTCGAGGTCGCCGGACCGGGCTTCATCAATCTCGACGTGACCGATGCCGCGCTCACGGCCCGTGCGGGCCGGCTCGCGCCCCCCATCGAGCCCAATGGGAAATCGGTGGTCGTCGATTTCGGCGGCGCGAACATCGCCAAGCCCATGCATGTGGGCCATCTGCGCTCCGCCATCATCGGCGACGCGCTGCAGCGGCTGTTCCGAGCCAATGGCTGGCGCGTCACCAGCGACGTGCATTTGGGCGATTGGGGCCTGCAGATGGGCCAGCTGATCAGCGAGATCGCCCACCGCGGCATCGCGCCGATCTATTTCGACCCGGCGTTCCACGGTCCGTACCCGGATGAATCGCCGGTAAGCATGGACGATCTGGAAGAGCTTTACCCGGCCGCGTCCGCCGCCTGCCGGGCCGATCCGGCGCGGCTGGAGGAAGCCAGGCGCGCCACCGCCGAGCTGCAGACGGGGCGAGAGGGCTATCGCGCCTTGTGGAGACACTTCTTCGACGTCTCGGTGCAGGGCTTGAAGCGCGAATACGGCAGCCTCGGCATCGGCTTCGACCTGTGGAAGGGCGAGGCGAGCGTCGATCCGCTGATCCCGCCGCTGATCGAGGCCATGAAGTCATCCGGGCTCGCGGTCGAAAGCGAAGGCGCGCTGATCGTCGATGTCGCCGAGCCCGGCGACAAGAAGGAGATGCCGCCCGTGATCCTGGTCAAGTCGGACGGCGCCGTGAACTACGCCACGACCGACCTCGCCACCATCGTCGATCGCGTCGCCGCACAGGACCCCGATCTCATCCTCTACGTCGTCGATCAGCGCCAGCACCTGCATTTCGAGCAGGTGTTCCGTGCCGCCCGCAAAGCGCGCATCGACGGCCGGGCGGCGCTCGAGCATGCCGGCTTCGGCACGATGAACGGCATCGACGGCAAGCCCTTCAAGACCCGCGCCGGCGGGGTGATGAAGCTCTACGACCTCATCGCCACGATGACGGCGGAGGCCGAGAAACGGCTGACCGAGTTGAAGCTCGCCAACGACTACGGCGCGGACGAGCGCGCGGCGATCGCGAGGAAGGTCGGCATCGGGGCGCTGAAATACGCCGATCTGTCGAACTACCGGCTCACCGACTACATCTTCGACCTCGAGCGCTTCACGCGCTTCGAGGGCAAGACCGGGCCCTATCTGCAATATGCCGCCGTGCGCATCCAATCGATTCTGCGCCGCGCCAAGGACGAAGGGTTCGTCTCGGCGCCGCCGGCCGTGCGTTCGGCGGAAGAGCGCGCGCTGGTGCTGCAGCTGCTGGCGCTGCCCGAAGCGCTTGCCTCGGCCGAGAACAACCGCGCCCCCAACGTGCTGTGCGAATACGTCTTCGAGCTGGCGCAGAAATTCAGCCGCTTCTATTCGGAGCATCATATCCTGTCGGAAGCCGACGGCGAGGTGCGCGCCTCGCGGCTCGGGCTTTGCGAGGCGACGCTGGCCGCGCTCGCCAAGGTCCTCGACATCCTGGGAATCGAAATCCCCGAAAGGATGTAGGCGTTTCGGCTTCGTTTCGTTGACTCTGCGACCCACCCCCCTATGATGCGCCGCAACGGGCCGTTCCGCCGCGAGGCGCATCGGTTTGGCCATACAATCGATCCCTCGCGGGAGAGACTTGGAGACAAGCGCCGAAGGAGCAACCGCCCCGGAAACTCTCAGGCAAAAGGACCGCGAAGGAGATGAACTTCTGGAAAGCGGGTCCGCACGTGCGGTCCCCACCGAAGGGGTAACCCGGACAGGATCGTCCGGGGAAATCTCTCAGGTCCGATGACAGAGGGGCGCGGGTTCCGCGGATCGCGGTGCGCGCCGTCTTGAACCTTTCGTCTCGGACCGACATGACCGACGCTCCTCTCTCGAAGACCCCGCTGCATGCGCTGCATGTGGAGCTCGGCGCCAAGATGGTGCCCTTCGCCGGCTACGACATGCCGGTGCAATATCCGGCGGGCATCCTCAAGGAGCACCTGCACGCGCGCGAGAAGGCGGGGCTGTTCGACGTCTCGCATATGGGCCAGGCATTCCTTTCCGGAGCCGATCCCGCGAAGGCGCTGGAGCGCGTCACCCCCGCCGACGTGATCGGGCTCGCGCCCGGCATGCAGCGCTACGGCCTGCTGCTCAACGACCAAGGCACGATCAAGGACGACTTCATGTTCACCAAGCTCGTTGGCGAGGCGGACATGTATCTGGTCGTCAATGCGGGCACGAAAGAGGGCGACTACGCCTATATCGCCGAGAGACTGAAGGGCGCGGCGACGATAACGACGCGCTTCGACCGTGCGCTGCTCGCCTTGCAGGGCCCGATGGCCGGCGCGGTCCTCGAGCGCCTGTCGCCCGGCATCGACAAGCTCACCTTCATGCAGGTGGTGCGCGCGACCGTCGCGGGTGCGCCGGCCATCGTCAGCCGCTCCGGCTACACCGGCGAGGACGGGTTCGAGATCTCGCTCGAAGGCGGGAACGGCGAGCGTGTCGTGCGCGCGTTGCTCGGCGAGGCGGAGGTGCTGCCGATCGGGCTCGGCGCGCGGGATTCGCTGCGGCTCGAGGCGGGGCTGTGCCTCTACGGCCACGACATAGACGAGACGGTCAACCCGGCGGAAGCCAACCTGATGTGGTCCGTCGCCAAGCGCCGCCGCGCCGACCGCGATTTCCCCGGGGCCGGCACGTTCCTCGACGGGCCGCCGGCGAAGAAGCGCGTCGGCATCCTTCCCGTGGGCAAGGCGCCGGCGCGCGAGCACACCCCCATCGCCGACAAGTCCGGCCGGGTCATCGGCGAGATCACCTCGGGCGGTTTCGGGCCCAGCCTGAACGGGCCCGTCGCGATGGGCTATGTCGAGACGGCGTTCGCCGCCAACGGCACGGAGATCGATCTGATCGTGCGCGGCAAGCCGATGCCGGCGCGTGTCGCGCCCATGCCGTTCGTCCCGCACCGCTACAAGCGCGCCAGCTAGAGAGGAAGAGCCATGAGCGAAGTCCGATACACCGATCAGCACGAATGGGTCCGCGTCGAAGGCGGCGAAGCCACGGTCGGCATCACCAAGTTCGCCGCCGAGCAGCTGGGCGACGTGGTCTTCGTCGAGCTTCCCGATGCGGGCCGCAAGGTCGGCGCCGGCGCCGAGGCGGCGGTCGTCGAAAGCGTGAAGGCCGCGAGCGAGGTCTACGCGCCGCTCAGCGGCGAGGTGACGGCCTCGAACACGGCGGTCGTCGACGAGCCCGCGAAGGTCAACGCCGATCCCGAGGGCGACGGCTGGTTCTTCAAGCTGAAGCTTTCCGACGCCAGCGAGGTGGGCAAGCTGATGACGCGGGCGCAGTACGACGAGTTCGTGAAAGGCCTCTGATGCGTTACCACCCGCTCACCCCCGACGACCGCGCCGTGATGCTCGGCCGCATCGGCGCGACCAGCATCGACGCGCTGTTCCGCGACGTGCCGCAGTCCGCCGTCGTGCCGCTTTCGGCCTTCGACCTGCCCGACACCAAGAGCGAACTCGAGGTCGAACGTGTGATGGCGCGCATCGCCCAGCGCAACGTCTCGGCGGGGAGCGTGCCGTTCTTCTGCGGCGCCGGGGCCTATCGTCACCACGTGCCGGCCGCGGTGGACCATTTGATCCAGCGCTCCGAGTTCCTGACCTCCTACACGCCGTACCAGCCCGAGATCGCGCAGGGCACCTTGCAATACATGTTCGAGTTCCAGACCCAGGTGGCACTTCTGACCGGCATGGAAGTCGCCAACGCCTCGCTCTATGACGGCTCGACCGCGACGGCCGAAGCCGTCTTGATGGCGCAGCGCGTGACCAGGCGCCCCAAGGCGATCCTGTCGGGCGGGTTGCATCCGCACTATGCCGAGACCGTCGAGACGGTCGCCGCACTGTCGGGCAAGGTCGTCCGTGCACAGACGATGCCGGGCCAGGTGGAAGACCTGGCTGCGATGCTGGACAACGAGACCGCCTGTGTCGTGGTGCAGAGCCCCGACGTCTTCGGGCTGATCCGAGACCTCAAGGCCATCGCCGACGCCGCGCATGCCAAGGGCGCTCTCCTGATCGTGGTTGTGACCGAGGCGATGTCGTTCGGCCTTCTGGAATCGCCGGGCGCGCAAGGCGCCGACATCGTGGCCGCGGAAGGCCAGGCGATCGGCAACGGGTTGAACTTCGGCGGCCCCTATGTCGGGCTGTTCGCGACGCGCGAGAAGTTCGTGCGCCAGATGCCCGGCCGTCTCTGCGGCGAGACCGTCGACGCCGACGGCAAGCGCGGCTTCGTGCTGACCTTGTCGACGCGCGAGCAGCACATCCGCCGCGACAAGGCGACGAGCAATATCTGCACCAATTCGGGCCTGTGCTGCCTGGCATTCACGATCCATCTCTCGCTGTTGGGGGAGGAAGGACTGACACGGCTGGCGCGTCTCAACCACGCGCGCGCCTCGGTACTCGCCGCCCGGCTCTCCCAGATCAAGGGCGTCGGCCTGGTGACCGAGTCGTTCTTCAACGAGTTCACCATTCGCCTCTCCAAACCCGCCGCCTCGGTCGTCGACGCGCTGGCCGAGAAGGGTATCGTCGCCGGCGTTCCCGCCTCGCGGCTGATGCCGCATGACAAGCAGGCGCGCGATCTTCTGATCGTGTGCACCACCGAAACCAACACCGACGAGGACCACGAAGCTTTTGCCAGGGCCCTGGCGGAGGAGCTCGCATGACGATGAACAAGCAAGGCCGCCCCACCGCGCCGGGCACCGTCGAGGAGAACGAGCTGGCCACCATCTCGGGCGACCGCGGCCTCGACCACGAGGAAGGTCTGATCTTCGAGCTCGGCCGCCCGGGCATGACCGGCGTCGACGTGCCCGACGTGCAGATGAGCGAGACGCGGCTGGGCGGCCAGCGCCGCAAGGGCTCCATCGGCCTGCCGGGCCTCTCGGAGCCGGAGGTCATCCGCCACTATGTGCGCCTGTCGCGGCAGAACTACGCCATCGACGCCGGCCTCTATCCGCTCGGCTCCTGCACGATGAAGCACAATCCGCGCCTCAACGAGAAAATGGCGCGGCTGCCGGGCTTCGGCGACATCCATCCGTTGCAGCCGCAACAGACGGTGCAGGGGGCCTTCGCGCTGATCTCGGAACTGATGCGCTGGCTGACGACGCTCACCGGCATGCCGGCTGTGGCGATGTCGCCCAAGGCGGGCGCGCATGGCGAGCTCTGCGGGCTGCTCGCGATCCGCGCGGCGATCGCGGCGCGGGGCGAGAAGCGGCCGCGCATCCTGGTTCCGGAATCCGCGCACGGCACCAATCCGGCGACTGCGGCCTTCGCGGGCTTCACCGTCGACGAGGTGCCGGCGACCAAGGGCGGCCATGTCGACGCCGACGCGCTGGAGGGCAAGCTCGGCCCCGACGTCTGCGCCATCATGCTGACGAACCCGAACACCTGCGGCTTGTTCGAGCCGCGCATCATCGAGATGGCGGACGCGGTCCACAAGGCGGGCGCCTATTTCTATTGCGACGGCGCCAATTTCAACGCCATCGCGGGGCGCGTGCGTCCGGGCGATCTCGGCATCGACGCGATGCACATCAACCTGCACAAGACCTTCTCGACCCCGCACGGCGGCGGAGGGCCGGGCGCGGGCCCGGTGGTGCTGTCGCAGCGTCTGGCGCCCTATGCGCCGCTGCCGCTGCTCGTCCACGACGGCAGCGAGTTCCGCATGATCGAGCATGCCGACGAAGCGACGGACGGCGCCAGGCCGTTCGGGCGCATGTGCGCCTTCCATGGCCAGATGGGCATGTTCACCCGCGCGCTGGCCTACATGCTCAGCCACGGCCGCGACGGCGTGCGCCAGGCGAGCGAGGACGCGGTGCTGTCGGCCAACTACATCCTGGCCTCGCTCAAGGACGTGATGAGCGCGCCGTTCGGCGAGGGCCCCTGCATGCACGAGGCGCTGTTCGACGATTCGTTCCTCGAGGGCACCGGCGTGACCACGCTCGACTTCGCCAAGGCGATGATCGACGAGGGTTATCACCCGATGACGATGTACTTCCCGCTGGTCGTACACGGCGCCATGCTGATCGAGCCGACGGAATCCGAATCCAAGGAATCGCTGGACCGCTTCATCCACGTGCTGCGCACGATGGCCTTGGAAGCCAAGGACGGCAAGAAGGAGCGCTTCGAGGGCGCGCCGCGATTGGCGCGGCGCCGCCGCCTCGACGAGACCGCCGCCGCGCGCAAGCCTGTGCTGCGCTGGCGGCCGAAGGAGATGCCCCGGGCGGCGGAGTAGTAGAATTCGATCGTTCGCGGGGCGAAGAATGTTTCTCTTCACCCCGCAAGGCCGGTCGAAAAAAGTGGAAACACATGCTTTCGCGCGCTGCGCTCAGGACTGTCAAAGATCGCGTCCGCGACAGCAAGCACTGGGACCGTTACAAGCCACGGCCCGGTGATGTCGTCGTCGCCACTTTTCCGAAAGCCGGCACGACCTGGACGCAGCGCATCGTCAGCCTGCTCATCTTCCAGTCGGCGACGCCGGTGCCGATCATGCAGCTCCATCCCTGGGTCGATTGCCGCTACCAGTTACCGATCGATGCGATGATCCCCATGCTGGAAGCGCAGACCCATCGCCGCGCGATGAAGTCGCATTTGCCGTTCGACGCGCTGCCCATCTATGACGAGGTGAAATATATCCACACCGCGCGTGGCGGGCTGGATGCGTGCTTCTCGTTCCACAATCACTTCTTGAATTTCACGCCGCAAGCGATCGGCAGCATCCAGCGGATCGCCGAACAGGACGGCGACACGGGCAGCCCTCCACCGCCGGCGCCGGAAGACCCACGCGAATTCTTCCTGTCGTGGATCGAACGACACGACGATGACGTTGTGCCCGTCGCTGCTGCATTCTTTGACCTCGAACGCAGCTACTGGACCGAGCGCCGGCGTGGAAATCTGCTGCTGGTGCATTACAACGACCTGAAGATCGATTTGTCGGGCGAGATGAAACGGATCGCCGCATTCCTCGGGATCGAGACGCCGGCAGCGTTGTGGCCGGAGCTCGTCGAGGCGGCGACGTTCGAGAAGATGAAGAACGAAGGCGCGGCGCTCCTGCCTGGTATCGAAATGGCGGTCCGGGGCGGACATCGGACATTCCTCGACAAGGGCATCAACGGCCGCTGGCGCGAGGTGCTCACGAAAGACGATGTCGCGCGTTATCGCCAGCGCGCCGCGGCCGAACTGTCGCCGGGATTGAACGACTGGCTCGAGCACGGCCGCAAAGGCAGCGATCCGAAAGCGATGAAGGATTGATATTTAGGACAGCACCCACCCCTTGAACCGCCACGGTCGAAACCCCAAATCGGCTAAGTCCCTACCATTGCAAGGAGAGCCCAGGCGGTCCCCAGCCGCCCAGCAGGTCCGCGCGCCCGCACCAAAGCCGCCTGCCACCCGAACGCGCGCCCTGAAATTGTTTTCGCCGATGATGCGCCGCACCATTTTCGAATGTGCGATCCGAGGCGCGGCGTAGCTATGCCCGAAACGAGCCTTCGAAACGCGATTTTCGGGTACAGATGTACAGAAGATCGCGACGTCGTTTCGAGCGGCGGCGCAGCTGTGTTCGGAACGCGCGTCGAAAACGCGGTTCTCTCCTACGGATGTACAGAAAAAATCCCCGGGCGGTACATCCGCGCCCGGGGCTCAAGTTGGCGTCTTTCGGAGGCTAGACCGAAACTTTACGAACAGGTGTGCACGGCGAGACCGGCGGGGACCCTGGTCTCAGCATCGCCGCAGGCCACGTCGAGCTGCGCCTGGGTCAAGCCCTTGGCGCGCGTCAGATCGGTGCCCTTGATGGAGGTGATCGTCATGCGCGCGCCAGTCAGGTTCGCGCCGTCGAGCATGGCGTGAGCGAGATTGGCGCCCGACAGGTCCGCGCCGCGGAAGGTGGCGTCCGAGAAATTCGCATAGGACATGCACATCAAGGTGGCGTCGGCGCCGTCGAAATCCGCGCCGTGAAGATCGCGTCCCTTGACGCAGGTGTTGCTGAGATCGGCGCCCTGCAGCAGGCAGCCGGGGCAGTCGACGATGCCGGCATGGATGCGGGCGACCGCGGCCGGATCGAAGGCCGGGGCGGCCTGGGCCGCGCAGCCGCTGAGCGCCAGGGCAAGGGCAAATCGGAGCATGGGGCGTGTTCCGTTTCGTGACAGACTGCCTGTCCCTCGCAATCCCCGCGCCGCCGCAAGAACCGGGTCGATATCGGGCGGCCGTCGGGCGACAAGGCCGGGCAACCTTGGGAGTGTCCACCATGTCCTTTCGCGCCACCGGCCTTTGCCTGTCCCCTTTCGAGGCATTGTTCGGCCTCGACGACGCGGAACTCGCCCGCCGCGGCATGCGTCGCATGGTCGCCGACAGCAAGCCCGGCTTCCCTTGCCGGGTCAGCCTCGAGGACGCCGAACCCGGCGAGCGGCTGATCCTCCTGCCGTTCGAGCACCACGACGCGGATTCGCCCTACCGTGCTTCCGGGCCGATCTTCGTGCGCGAGCAGGCGAGAGAGGCGTTCGACCGTGTCGGCGTCGTGCCGCCGGTTCTGCGCGGCAGGCTGCTGTCGCTGCGGGCCTATGACGAGGCGGGGCTGATGGTCGATGCCGACATCGTCACGGGGGACGAGGTGGAGGCCGTGATCGGGCGCTTCTTCGCGCGCGACGAGGTGAGCTACCTGCACGTCCACAACGCCAAGCGCGGCTGCTTCGCGTGCCGGATCGACCGGGAGTAGCGCTGCGCGCGGCTCCTACTTCACGCAACGCGCGCGCAGGTAGACGTGCTCGGTCTTGGGCACCAGCCCGTGGTTCTCGGCGAAGATGAGGGCGACTTCCTCGAACTCCGCCTCGACGCAGTCGTCGTGCTCCAGCGTGATCGTGTAGCTGTGCACGACGTGTCCGGTGCGGTCGATCACTTCAACGAGCTGTCTGGCCATCCTCTCTCCCAATGCATTGGCCCCGATTCGCGTTCCCCGCGCTACGAGCACCCGCTCGTGCCGCCGCAGGTGTTGCACTTCATGCAGGTGCCGTTGCGCACCAGGGTGAAGTTGCCGCAGGAGCCGCAGGCGTCGCCCTCATAGCCCTTCATGCGGGCCTCTGCGGCGCGCCGCGCCTGGACGTCGCGCGCCTTGCCCGAGCGTTCGGCGGCGGCTTCGCTGCGCTGGATCATGGCGGCGCCGACCGCGGTCATCAGCTCGCCGACCGGATTGCCCGCGGCCTCCATCACGGAATTGCGGATCTCGCTCAGATCCACGGTGGCGATCGCGGCTTCGGCCAGCAGCTCCTCGGCCGCGTGATCGAGCTCGCGGCGATGGTCGTGCTCCTCCATCATCCGCAGCGCCGCACCGCCGCGCACCACCGCGATGGTGCGGTGGATCTGGCCGCGCACGAAGCCGGTCGAGGCCACGCTCTTGACCGCCCGGACCACCTCGCGCGTGCGATCGTCGTGGCTGGCGTCGTCGGCGCCATCGCCGATATCGGGGTCGCCCGGCGGGACATGGGCCAGCTCGTAGCGGCCGAGATAGGAGACCGCGAGCTCGCGGAAGATGTAGTCGAGCACGCTGGTCGCGTTCTTGATCGAATCGTTGCCCATGACGAGCCCGGCGGGCTCGAACTTGGTGAAGGTGAAGGCCTCGACGAATTCCTCCAGCGGCACGCCGTATTGCAGGCCGACCGAGATGGCGATGGCGAAGCCGTCCATCAGCGAGCGGAAGGCGGCGCCGTCCTTGTGCATGTCGATGAAGATCTCGCCGAGGCGGCCATCCTCGTACTCGCCGGTGCGCAGATAGACCTTGTGGCCGCCGACCAGCGCCTTCTGGGTATACCCCTTGCGGCGCTGCGGCAGCTTCTCGCGATCCCGCGCCCGCTCGATGACCTTCTCGACGACGCGCTCGGTGACGACGGTGGTGCGCTGCACCGGCGACATCTCCTCGGCTTCGTCCTCGTCGTCGAAAGCAAAGACCTGGCTTGCCAGGGGCTGGCTGAGCTTGGAGCCGTCGCGGTAGAGCGCGTTGGCCTTCAGTCCGAGCCGCCACGACTGGAGGTAGCTCTCGCCGCACTCCTTCACCGTGGCCGAGTTCGGCATGTTGATGGTCTTCGAGATAGCGCCCGAGATGAAGGGCTGCACCGCCGCCATCATGAGGATGTGGCTCTCGACGCTCAGCGAGCGCTTGCCGATGCGGCCGCAGGGATTGGCGCAGTCGAACACGGCGAGATGCTGCTCCTTCAGATGCGGCGCACCCTCCAATGTCATCGCGCCGCAGACATGCAGGTTGGCGGCGTCGATCTCCGCGCGGGTGAAGCCGATGCTCCTGAGCAGATCGAAGTCCGGCGTCTCCATCGCCGCGGCATCGACGTTCAAGACATCGGTGCAGAACTTCTCGCCCAAGGTCCATTTGTTGAACACGAAGCGGATGTCGAAGGCGGCTTCCAACGCCGCCTCGACGGCCCCGATCTCGTCGTCGCCGAAACCCTTGGCGCGCAGCGCGTCCTGCGTGACGCCAGAGGTCAGCGTCTCCAGCGTGCCGTGCCCGACCGCATGGGCGACGATGTCGTCGATCTGGCTCTGCTCATAGCCCAACGTTGCAAGCGCTTCGGGCACGCAGCGATTGATGATCTTGAAATAGCCGCCGCCGGCCAGCTTCTTGAACTTGACCAGCGCGAAATCGGGTTCGACGCCGGTGGTATCGCAGTCCATGACCAGGCCGATCGTGCCGGTCGGCGCGATGACGGTTGCCTGGGCGTTGCGATAGCCGAAATCCTCACCCATCGCGAGCGCGTCGTCCCAGGCGCGTTTGGCCGCCCGCGCCAGGGTTTCGTCCGCCACCGCGGCGAGATCGAGCGGCACGGGGTTGGTCGCGAGCTGCTCGTAGCCCGTCTTCTCGCCGTGCGCGGCGCGGCGATGGTTGCGGATCACGCGCAGCATCGCGTCCTTGTTGGCTGCGTATTCCGGGAACGGTCCGAGCTCGCCCGCCATCTCCGCCGAGGTGGCGTAGGAGACGCCCGTCATCACGGCGCTGATCGCGCCCGCGATGGCGCGGCCCTCGCGCGAATCGTACGGGATGCCGGCCGCCATCAGGAGTCCGCCGACATTGGCGAAGCCCAGCCCCAGCGTGCGATAGTCGAACGAGAGCTGCGCGATCTCGCGGCTGGGGAACTGCGCCATCAGCACGGAGATTTCCAGCACGATGGTCCACAGCCGCACCGCATGCTCGAAGGCGGCGACGTCGAACACCTTCACGCCGTCACCCTTGCGGAACTGCATCAGGTTCAGCGAAGCGAGGTTGCACGCGGTGTCGTCCAGGAACATGTATTCAGAGCACGGATTGGAGGCGCGGATCTCGCCGCCGGCCGGGCAGGTGTGCCAGTCGTTGACAGTGGTGTGGAACTGGATGCCGGGATCGGCGCAGGCCCACGCCGCATAGGAGATCTTCTCCCACAGCTCGCGCGCTTTCACCGTGTTGGCGACCTTCTTCGAGCCGCGATAGGTGAGGTCCCAGTCCGCGTCCTCGAGCACCGCGCGCAGGAAGTCGTCGGTCACGCGCACCGAGTTGTTCGAGTTCTGGCCGGAGACCGTGAGATAGGCCTCCGAATCCCAATCCGTGTCGTAGACCCTGAAGTCGATGTCCTTGTAGCCTTGCCTGGCGAAGTTGATCACCCGGTCGATGTAGTTGTCGGGGATCATCGCCTTGCGGGCGGCTTTGATCTCGCGGCGCAGCGCCGGGTTCTTCTTCGGATCGAAGCAGTCGTCGCCCGAGCCTTCGCAATTGATGCAGGCCTTCATCACCAGCTTGAGGTGCTTCTCGGCGAGCCTGGAGCCCGCCACCATGGCGGCGACCTTTTGCTCCTCGATCACCTTCCAGTCGATGAAGTCCTCGATGTCGGGATGGTCGACGTCGACGATGACCATCTTGGCCGCGCGCCGCGTCGTGCCGCCCGACTTGATCGCGCCGGCCGCGCGGTCGCCGATCTTGAGGAAGCTCATCAGGCCGGACGACTTGCCGCCGCCGGAGAGCTTCTCGTTCTCGCCGCGCAGCGAGGAGAAATTGGTGCCCGTGCCCGAGCCGTACTTGAACAGACGCGCTTCCCGCGTCCACAAATCCATGATGCCGCCTTCGTTGACCAGGTCGTCCTTCACGCCTTGGATGAAGCAGGCATGCGGCTGCGGATGCTCGTAGGACGAGGCGGATTTCGTCAGCCTCCCGGTCTTGTGGTCGACGTAGAAGTGGCCCTGGCTCGGCCCGTCGATACCGTAGGCCCAATGCAGGCCGGTATTGAACCATTGCGGAGAGTTGGGCGCCGCCTTCTGCGTCGCCAGCATGTGGCACATCTCGTCGTAGAAGGCCCTGGCATCGGTCTCGCCGTCGAAATAGCCACCCTTCCAGCCCCAATAGGCCCAGGTCCCCGCGAGGCGGTCGAACACCTGCTTGGCGGAATGCTCGCCGGTGGACTCGGTACCGTCGGCCTCCTTGCGCCAGAGGAATTCGGGCACGCCTTCCTCGGGGACCGCCTTCAGCTGGGTGGGAATGCCCGCCTTGCGGAAATATTTCTGCGCCAGCACGTCGCAGGCGACTTGGCTCCAGTCTTCGGGAACTTCGATGTCGGTCTGCCGAAAGACGATCGAGCCGTCGGGATTGCGGATCTCGCTGCACGCCTTGACGAAATTGACGCCGTCATAGGCATCCCTGCCTTCCACCGTGAACTGACGCCGAATACGCATCCTATTCCCCCGAATCCCTTGCAAGTTGCGCTCGCTCTGCGGCCGGACGGGCGCCCATCGGGGGACGGCTTTCCTATCGCCGGGACGATGCCAAAAGCGGCAAAGTCTCCGGCGGCAGTTGGCTCGGTCCGCCCAGATTTGGTGTCGCGCCCGGCGACAGTCGCAAAGTATGGGCACGGCCCAAGCGCCTTCGCAAGGACAAAGTGGTTAATCAAATCTTACCCGCTAGATGTTGGGGCTAACGACCGGCCCAAAAAGCCGCGAGTCAAGCGGGGTCGCGGAATCGCCGCGAAAATTTTTTCATTGTTATGACACCCACAGGCGGAATGTTGTTGGGGACCGATTGTGAATTTCATACGGACGAACCCGCCTTCACGATTCTTGCCACCGAAAGTAGGCTTGCTCCGCCGGAAAAGGGGATGTTTGCCAATGCGCCTCACCGCTGCCCTTGTCATCATGGCCGCCTGCTGGATGCCTTGCGCGGCTCTAGCCGCCACGCTGGTGCCGGTCGCCGATCCGCCCGGCAGCATCCAGACCTGGGCCACGGGAATCAACGATCTCGACGTCGTCACCGGTTATTTCGAGACCTCGGATCAGAAGATCCACGGATTCGTCGGGACGCTGAGCGGCGGATACGACATCTTCGACATCGGCGCCAACGTCACCGAGCCGCGCTTCATCAACAACCACGGCACGATCACTGGCGTCGCATTAGCTGACGGCTTCCTCGCTGGACAACAATTCGTCCGCAAAGCTGACGGGTCGGTCTCCTTCGTCAAGAGAGACGGCGTCCTGTTGGATGGCAATCCCGGCGCCGAGCTTTCCTCGGGCGATTTCGTCGGCGACTACTGGGACAATTCCGTCACGCCGGCCGTCGTGCGCGGCTACTATGGTCACAAGAGCAGATACCGTTCGGACTTGACGATTTCCGCCAACACCAACCGTACCCGTCCGCGATATCTGAGCCGCGTCGGCACCGTTGTGGGCTACTTCCGCGACCTTGACGACACCGACAAGGCCTATCGCGGCTTCATCCTGAAGGAGGGTGTGCTGACCGTTTACGACTATCCAGACCCGCAGGCCGTCAATACGCAATTCTTCAGCATGAACGCCAAGGGCATGGTGACCGGTGACTGGGACGACAACGGCAGCATCAATGGCGCCTTCGTCTATGACACCGTGAGCGCGACCTATCAACCGATTTTGGTGCCCGGTGCGACGAGCTTCACCTTCGCAGGCCAGATCAACAAGGCCGGGCATGTGGCGGTCGCTTCGGATGCCGGCTCGTTCGTCTATTGCCCCAAGGCGAGGAACTGCCCCTCCGGCGCGCGTGCGGCCATCGAGATTCCCCTCATCTCGCTGAGCGCTTTGAAGAATCGACATTAGACCGACGGTGTAGGCTCTCCGGCAATCGCTACTCGACGCGGTCGCGGCTCACAGACGCGGCGAGCTCGACAATGTCGCCAAGGCGCGGAGCCTGCCATTCGATTTCTGCGTGCCGATGCTCAGCCTGCCGCTGCATTTCGGGACGCGTCTCGAGAGCGTTCCCGCGCCGGACCGCTATCTGAAGGCCGACACGGCCAAGGTCGCGCTGTGGCGCGCGCGCATTGGGGAGCACGGCTTCAGGATCGGCATCGCCTGGCAGGGCAATCCCGAAGTCCCCATCGACGCGGGACGCAGCATCGCGCTCGACGCGTTCGTGCCGCTCGCTGCCGTTGCCGGCGTGCGTCTGATCTCGCTTCAGAAGAACGCGGGCGCCGAGCAGATCCGCTCCGCGCCAATGGCGGTCGAGGAGCTGGGCCCGCAATTCGATGCCGGCCGCGACGCCTTGGCGGTGATGGAGGGGCTCGACCCGGTGATCAGCTCGGACACGGCGGTCGCCATGCCGCCGGCGCGCTCGGCCGCCCGGCCTGGGTGGCGCTGCGCCATGTGCCCGACTGGCGCTGGATGCTGGACCGCGACGACTCGCCCTGGTACCCGACCATGCGCCTGTTCCGCCAGACCGTTCCGGGCGACTGGGCCGGCGTGTTCGGCCGCATGGGCGCGGCCCTGGCCGAATTGGCGCCGCGGCATTAAAATTCCTGCATGAGTCGCAGGCGCCGATGCGCGCCCCCGCGACGCCGGATTCCTTGGCTGGCCGCCAGTTGCCGCCTATAGTCCGGCCGCTTCAGGATGGTGCCCGGATGCCGCTTTTCTCGATGATCTTCTCGTGGTGGAAGGGCGCCACTTACGGCACTCTCTTGACGACCTGGTTCTCTGGCCGGCGGGTGGGCACCGACAAGTTCGGCAACCGCTACTACCAGACCCGCGACGGCAAGCGCCGCTGGGTACTCTACAACGGCACGGTGGAAGCCTCGCGGGTGCCCCCCGATTGGCATGGCTGGCTGCATCACACCTTCGCGGACCCTCCGACTTCGGCGCCCTTTAGGGCCAAGAGTTGGGAGGCCGAGCATCTGCCGAACCTGACCGGGACCGGCGATGCCTATCGTCCCGATGGCAGCCTCGCGCGCTCCGGGGTGCGCGCCAGGGCGACGGGCGACTATCAGCCCTGGAAGCCGGAATAGGACCAAGGCCATGCAGAACAGCACCGTGGAAACCTTGATCGGAGCCATCGTCGTCGCGGTGGCGGTCGGTTTCCTGTACTTCGCCTATTCCACGACGGATGCGGCCAACCTATCGGGCTACGAGCTCGACGCCAGGTTCCAGCGCGTCGACGGCCTCGCCGTGGGCACCGACGTCAAGCTCTCCGGCATCAAGATCGGGACCGTGTCGGCGCTGACGCTCGATCCCAAGACCTACCAGGCGACGGTGCACCTCAGCATCCGCGACGACGTCAAGCTCCCCGACGATTCCTCGATCATGGTCACGTCGACCGGGCTGCTCGGCAATTCCTATCTCTCCGTCTCGCCGGGCGGCAGCGACGACATGATCCCGCCGGGAGGCTCGATCCGCAACACCCAGGGCTCGGTCGACCTGATGAGCCTGATCGGCCGCTTCGCGACCGGCGCCGGCGCGAGCGCCCCGCCCGCGAACAAGACGCCTTCCGAGGGTCAGCCATGAAGCCGATGTGCACTCTTCTGGCGATGACGATCGCCGCTTCGGCCGCGCACGCCGCGCCGCCCAAGCCGACCTTGCTGCTGCGCGGTCTCGACAAGATCACCGGCCGCGCCTTCGATATCGTTGCGCCGCTGGGCGTGCCGGTGAAGTTCGCGACCCTGACCGTGACGGCGCGTTATTGCTATTCCACGCCGGCGAGCGAAACGCCGGAGACCGCGGCCTTCGTGCAGATCGACGATGCGCGACCCGACAAGCCGTTGAAGCGCGTGTTCTCGGGCTGGATGTACGCCTCCAGTCCGGGGCTGAACGGCATGCAGCATCCGCTCTACGACGTCTGGGCGATCTTCTGCAGGACGAACGCGCCGCTCCAGGCACCCTCGGTTGTCGCTTCGCACGCGCCGGTCAAGGTCAAGTCGCCGGACTCGACGGACAATGAGGGCCTTGCCGAGCTGCCCGAAGGCGCCGACGAGTGAGCCCCAACGCTTGAGAGCTTGGGCCAGCAGGCCTCCTTGGCGATGGCCCGCTTCAACCGCGCCAGATAGTCACGGCGCGGGATTTCGACCGCGCCGAAGCGCGCCAGATGCGCGGTCAGGAACTGCGTGTCGAGCAGCTCGAAGCCGCCCACGATCAGCCGCGCCACCAGATGGACGAGGGCGACCTTGCTCGCGTCGGTCTCGCGGCTGAACATGCTTTCGCCGAAGAACGCCGCCCCCAGCGCCACGCCGTAGAGCCCGCCGACGAGGCGGCCGTCGCGCCGGCATTCCAGTGAATGCGCGTAGCCGCTCGCATGCAGCGCCGTGTAGAGGCGCAGGATCTCGGCGTTGATCCAGCTCTGCTCGCGGCCGGGCGAAGGCGCGGCGCAAGCCATCATCACGTCGACGAAGGCGAGGTCGGCGGTGACTGTGAAGCGGTCGCTCTTCACGGTGCGCCCGAGACGCCTAGACACATGGAACCCATCGAGCGGAAGCACGCCGCGGCGCTCCGGCGACACCCAGAACAGCTCCGGGTCGTCGCGGCGCTCCGCCATGGGGAACACGCCCTCGGCATAGGCGCGAAGGACGATTTCGGGGGTGAGAAGGGCGCTGCCATGCATGGGTGCAGCTTAGCACACCCGGAATGGGCCGCCTCAGCTCGGCTTGTTCCTGGCCAGCCACTGCTCCAGCCAATGGATGTGGTACTCGCCGTTGAGGATGTCGTGCTCGCGCACCAGCCTCTGGAACAGCGGGATCGTCGTCTCGATGCCGCCGACGACGAGCTCGTCCAGCGCGCGGCGCAGGCGCATGAGGCATTCGTTGCGGTTGCGGCCGTGCACGATCAGCTTGCCGGCGAGGCTGTCGTAATAGGGCGGGATCTTGTAGCCGTCATAGATGGCGGAATCGAAGCGCACGCCCAATCCGCCGGGCGAATGGAACTGGGTGATGAGCCCCGGCGACGGCTGGAAGGTGAACGGGCTCTCGGCGTTGATGCGGCACTCGATGGCATGGCCCGCGAAGGTCACGTCGCCCTGCGCGATCTCCAGCGCGCTGCCCGAGGCGATGCGAATCTGCTCGCGCACGATGTCGATGCCGGTGATGGCCTCGCTGATCGGATGCTCGACCTGAAGGCGGGTGTTCATCTCGATGAAATAGAAGCGTCCGTCCTCGAACAGGAACTCGATCGTGCCGGCGCCGAGATAGCCGAGCTTCTTGAGCGCGCCGGTGACGACGGCGCCGATCTCGTCGCGCTGATGCGCATTGAGCGCGGGCGAGCCCGCTTCCTCCCAGATCTTCTGATGGCGGCGCTGCAGCGAGCAGTCGCGCTCGCCGAGATGGATGACGTTGCCGTGGCTGTCGGCCAGCACCTGCACCTCGATGTGCCGCGGCTTCTGGAGATACTTCTCCATGTAGACCTGGTCGTTGCCGAAGGCGGTCCCGGCTTCGTGGCGCGCCGTGGAGAGCGCGAGCGACAGCTCGCCGGCCGACTGCGCCACCTTCATGCCGCGTCCGCCGCCGCCCGCCGTCGCCTTGATCAGCACCGGATAGCCGATCTCGGCGGCCGTCGCGGCCGCATCGGCATCGGAGACGGCGCCGTCGGAGCCCGGCACGGTCGGGATGCCGGCCGCTTTCACCGCCTGCTTGGCGGTGATCTTGTCGCCCATCATCCGGATGTGCTGGGGCTCGGGACCGATGAAGACGAGCTTGTGCTCCTGGACGATCTCGGCGAAGCGCGCGTTTTCCGAGAGGAAGCCGTAGCCCGGATGGATCGCCTCGGCGCCGGTGATCTCGCAAGCCGAAATGATTGCGGGAATGTTGAGGTAGGACTGTGCCGCCGGCGGCGGACCGATGCACACGCTCTCGTCGGCAAGGCGCACATGCATGGCGTCGGCATCCGCCGTGGAATGGATCGCCACGGTGGCGATGCCCATCTCCTTGCAGGCGCGGTTGATGCGAAGCGCGATCTCGCCGCGATTGGCGATGAGGATCTTCTCGAACATCAGGCGATGACGAGCAGGGTCTGGCCGAACTCGACCGGCTGGGCGTCGGTGACGCAGATCTCGTGGATCTTGCCGGCGCGGGGCGCGATGATCGGGTTCATCGTCTTCATCGCCTCGACGATGAGGAGCGTGTCGCCTTCCTTGACGCTGTCGCCGACCTTGACGAAGGGCGGCTTGCCGGGCTCGGGCGCGACGTAGACCGTTCCGACCATCGGCGAGGGCACGGCGCCCGGATGCGGACCTTTCGGCGCCGGTGCTTCCGCGGCAGCGGCGACGGTCGGCGCGGCCGCCACCGGCGCCTGCACGACGGGAGCCGCATGGCGCGCGACGCGAATGCGCGCGCCGTTGTGCTCGATCTCGATCTCGCTCAACCCCGTCTCGGTCAGCAGCGAGGCGAGCTCGCGCACCGCGTCGGCGTCGACGCCCGACTTGGACCTGTCGCCGTTGGCGAAGCGGGCACCGATCGACTTCATGTTCTTGATGGCCATGCGACTAGTCCTTGAGCAGCGCGGCGAGCGCATCGACCGCGACGACGTAACCGGCCGCGCCCAAGCCGCAGATCACGCCCGTGGCCGCGGCGCTGATGAAGGAACGGTGGCGGAAGCGTTCGCGGGCATAGGGGTTGGAGAGATGGACCTCGATGATCGGCTGGCCGAGCGCGCGGCAGGCATCGTGGAGCGCGATCGAGGTGTGCGCCAGCGCGCCGGCATTGAGGATCAGCCCGCTGCCCTTGGCGCGGCACTCGTGAATCCAGTCGAGCAGCTCGCCTTCGTGGTTCGATTGCCGGAACACCGTCGCCAGCCCATGCGTCCGGGCGCGGTCTCGAACCCGCTTCCCGATCTCGGGCAGGGTCGTGGACCCATAGACCTGCGGCTCGCGCGTCCCCAAGAGGTTGAGATTGGGGCCGTTCAGCACATAGATGGGCAAGAGCTTGGTTTTCTTGGGCATTTGGCGGATTTGGCGTTGGCGTCCCTGCGGATTCGACCGTTATAATCGGCTCCAAGGTCTAACGGAAACACTTATCCGCCGCCGGGGTTCTTCGACATCGCCGGCGGTGCGAGCACCCAACACCGGGTCGGCACGAGGAAAACATGGCTTTGACGGTCACGATCAACGGCGAAGCGCGGCAGCTCAAAAGCGCCATGAGCGTGCGCGATCTGCTCTCCAGCCTGGGGATGGACCCCGCCAAGATCGCCGTCGAGCGCAATCTGGAGATCGTGCCGCGCTCGCAATATGAGGCGGTTCAGGTCGGTCCGGGCGACCGGCTCGAGATCGTCCATTTCATCGGCGGCGGCAACGCCCCCGCGCAAGCACCGCTCGACAAGCCGTTCGTCGTCGCGGGGCGCACGCTCACCTCGCGGCTGATCGTGGGGACCGGCAAGTACAAGAGCTACGCCGAAAACGCGGCGGCGCTAGAGGCGAGCGGCGCGCAGATGGTCACGGTGGCGGTGCGGCGCGTGAACCTGACCGATCCGACCCAGCCTAAGCTCGTCGATTTCATCGATCCCAAGAAATACATCTACCTGCCGAATACCGCCGGCTGCTTCACGGCTGAGGACGCCATGCGCACCCTGCGGCTGGCGCGCGAGGCTGGCGGGTGGAGCTTGGTGAAGCTCGAGGTCCTGGGCGACCGCAAGACGCTCTATCCCGACATGGTGGAGACGCTTCGCGCCACCGAGCTGCTCATCGCGGAGGGCTTCCAGGTGATGGTCTATTGCAGCGACGATCCCCTGATGGCCAAGCGCCTGGAGCAGCTCGGCGCCAGCGCGATCATGCCGCTCGCAGCCCCCATCGGCTCGGGGCTGGGCGTGCAGAACCCGGTCAACATCCGCATGATCGTCGAGGAGGCCAAGGTTCCGGTGATCGTCGACGCCGGGGTGGGAACCGCCTCCGACGCCGCGGTCGCTATGGAGCTCGGCTGCGACGCGGTCTTGATGAACACCGCCATCGCGGAGGCGAAGGACCCGGTGATGATGGCGCAGGCGATGCGGCACGCCGTCGAAGCGGGGCGGCTCGCCTATCTCGCCGGGCGCATGCCCAAGAAGCGCTACGCCGATCCGTCGAGCCCGCTCGCGGGGCTCATCTGAGGATCTTCTCGATCCATGCCGCGTAGGCGTCGAGGAACTTCTTGAGGAACTCGCGCGTCGAATCGCTGATCAGGGCGCCATGGTCGTCGAACAGCTTGTTGGCGCCGCCGATATACATCTCGGGCTGCTGCAGGACGGGCACGTCGAGGAACACCAGCGACTGGCGCAAATGGTGGTTGGCGCCGAACCCGCCGACCGCGCCGGGCGACACGCTGACGACCGCGCCGGGCTTGGCGGCCCACACGCTCTGACCATAGGGCCGCGAGCCGACGTCGATCGCGTTCTTCATCGCGCCGGGGACGCCGCGATTGTATTCCGGCGTGACGAAGAGGACGGCGTCGGCGCGGCGCAGCCTGGTGCGGAAGGCGGCCCAGGAAGGCGGGATTTCCGCTTCGAGATCCTCGTTGTAGAGCGCCAGGTCGCCGATCTCGATGGTCTCGAGCTTGAGGGACGCGGGCGCCAGGCCCGCCAGCGCATTGGCCGTCTTGCGGTTGAGCGAGGCCTTGCGCAGGCTGCCGACAATCACGGCGACGTCACGGACGGGCATGATGGGCTCCTCGCGAACCAGAACGCCTCAGGATTTGGATAGTTGCTGAAGCTCCTTCTCGGTCACTTCGCCGGGATGCGCCTTGCCGTTGACGATGAAGAGCGGGGTGCCGGAGACGCCGATCCGCGTCGCCAGCGCATGCGCGCTCGCCATCTGCTTGTCGATCGCCGGGTCCTTGAGATCGGCCATCAGCCGGTTGAGGTCGAGACCCGCCTCCTTCGCGGCGTCCACCGTCTCGCCCGGACCGATGGTGTTCTGCTGCGACATCATCGCGAAGTGGAACGCGACATACTTGCCCTGCTGGCGGCGCGCGGCGAGCGCCGCGCGCGCGGCGTCATTGGATTGCTGGCCGAAGATCGGAAGCTCGATGAAGGCGAACCGCGTGTCGCCCTTGTGGGCTTCGTAGAACTTCCTGACCGCGGGAAGGGTATGGCGGCAGTGACTGCAATTGTAGTCGAAGAATTCCACCACCGTGGTCTTGGCGTTGGCCGGCCCGGTCACGAACGCAAATTTGGAATCGAAGAATGTCTTCAGGCCGACCTTGTCGACGGCGCTTTGAAGCGCGCGGTCTTCGTTTTCGGCGTTTACGGCGATGGCCTTCGACTGCATCTCGAAGATGATGAAGGGATGCGCCATGAGATAGGCACGGAACTGGCTGTCCGACGGCGGCGGAAAATAGCCCATCGCCGCGACGCCGAGCACCGTTGCCACCGACGCGGCCGCGCCCAGCAGGGCTGCGAGGGAGGCAGTCTTCCATTGTGAGGTCATGAGGCGCAGTGTCCCGGATTGTTCAGCGACGATGCTTTTGCACCAAGGGCGTGACGATGGCGACGATGTCGTTGGCGCGCTGCCACTCTGCCGTGCCTTGCTCGAGCGAGCGTTCGGCGCGCGTCGCGAACACGATCGCGCGCGCGTCGCCGGCGGCGTAGTAGCGCTCCGCCGTGGCGAGGTCCGCCATGGGCTGATTGCCGAGCGCGCTGTAGCCCTGCGCCGCCTCGTACCAGGCGAAGGGGTCTTCGTTGTTCTGCTGCAGCGCGATTTTCAGATTGTCGATCGCCGCCTGGGTGAGCTCCTTGCGCTCGGTGGCGAGCTGCGCGGCGGCGAGCGCGACGCGCAGCTCCGGCGCGTCGGGGAGCAGGTCAACCGCCTTCTGATACGGCGGCACGCCCCGTTGGGGTTGGCTCATCTCGACATAGATCTGGCCGAGCATCTCGTGGAAATACGGGTTCTCCGGCTCGTCCTTGATCAAGCTGTCGACCTCGGCCAACGCGCTCTTGAGCTCGGGCTTGCGCATATAGGCCATCGCGCGGGCATAGCGCGCGGGCTTGCTCAGGTTCTTCAGCGGATAGAGGTTGAGCACTTCGGGAACCGGCGCAAGATAGCCCAGCATCTTGGCCTTGATCATGTCGAACTGATGCTGCTCCGCGGCCGTGTCGGCGACGTTTGCGTAGGGCGAGGAATCGGCGACGCCTTGCAACGCCAGCACGCGGTCGCGATCGGCCGGGTGGTCGGTGGCGTAGCGGTCGGGATGGGCCGAGGCGCGGGCGACCTCGTTGGCGAGGCGCTCGAAGACCTGCACCATGCCTTCGCCCGACTGGTGCGTCTCGCGCAGGAATCGCTGCCCCATCTGATCGGCAGTGGCTTCCTGCGGACGGCTGAACGCGTTGAATTGCGCCTGCGCCGCCTGCGTGCCGCCGGCCATCAGCGCCATGCCGGCCTGGCCCGCGCCCAGTGCGGCCGCGGCGATCCCTGCCATCATCGACAGCAGCATCGGCACGCTCGCCTTGGCGATCGCGTCGGTGTCGCGCGCCAGATGACCGCCTGCGATGTGGCCCGTTTCGTGGGCGAGGACGCCCTTGAGCTCGTTGGGCGTGCGCAGCTGGATGAACAGGCCGGAATTGACGAAGATATTCTGGCCCTCGGCGACGAACGCATTGATCGTCGGATCGTTGACGATGTAGATCTTCACCGCTTGCGGCTCGAGACCGGCGGCGACCAGGAAGGGGTCTTCGTAGGATCGCAGCGTTCGTTCCGTTTCGGTGTCCTGGAGGAGCGAGATCGCCTGCGCTTGTGCGGGGCCCGCGGCGGCGATCATCGCTGCGCAGACGCAGGCGGCATCGCGCAGCGTCCGCCGAATGGGGTTGCAAATCGTCAAGGCTTGCACTCTCCTTTGGCCCGCCCGCAATTCCCAAGACCGTAGGAGTGCAGCGCCGATGCGTCAACGCAAGGCGGGCCGTCGGCGAATGCGACTGGCCTGCCGATCATTGACTATTCTTCACTGTCGTCTGGGTTAACGGCCGAGGAATCCTGCAGCACCGATGTCCCTTGCACGCGCTCTTTGCCTCGCCTGCGCCACGGTTCTGGGCGGATGCTCCGTCGATCTCGGGCTGGCGCCCGAGACGCCGAAGGTGGGGGCGTTCGTCGTCGGCGACGAACCCTATGCGGTCAGGGCGGCGGTGGCGGTCATGGCCCAGGGCGGCAATGCCGCCGACGCCGCGGCGGCGATGTATTTCGCGCTCTCGGTGACTTATCCCGTCGCGGCCGGGCTGGGCGGAGGCGGCATCTGCCTGGTGCACGACCCGGCGAGCGGCCGCAACGAGGAGTTCGACTTCCTCGCGCGCAACAGCGCTTCGGGCGGCGCGTTCGCGGTTCCCGGCAACGTCCGGGGCATCGCCGCGATGCAGACCGCGTTCGGCGCGCTTCCCTGGCAGAGGGTGGTATCGCAGGCCGAAGGATTCGCCTCGGCCGGCTTTGCGATTTCGAGTGCGCTGGCGACGCGGCTCACCTCCGCCGAGGACGTGATCCGGCTGGATGCGGGTCTTGCCTCCGAGTTCATGGACGAGTCCGGTCATGTCAAGCCGATGGGCAGCATCGTCGCCAGCCGCGAGCTCGCCGAGACGCTCGCCGCGATCCGCACGCGCGGCGCGGACGCGTTCTATGGCGGCGCGACAGGCCAGAAGATCGCGGCATACTCTTCGGCGCAGGGCGGAGCGATCGCGCCCGGCGAGCTTGCCGCCTATCTGCCAGCGCGGGTCCTGCCCCAGGTCATCCGGCTGGGCGACGGATATGTTTTCCTGCCCGGCACGGGCACGGGTGCGGGCGTGTTCGCGGGCGCTCTGTTCGGCGCGATCGCGCAAGCGGGCGCCGGCAACACCGAGGCCGCCGTGGTGGCCGCAACCAAGGAGGTGCTTGGCCGGTTCGCCGTGTCTGGCCTGCCCGAAGATCTCGGATCGACCGGGTTTGCGGCGACGGACAACAGCGGCATGGCCGTCGCCTGCGCCGTGACCATGAACGGCCCGTTCGGCTCCGGACACACCGTGCAGGGCACGGGTGTCACCCTGGCGCGCGCGCCGTCGAGCGCGGCAGGGCTGGCCGCGGCATTCTTGACGCCGGTGCTGGCGACGGACAATGACGCCCATCTCCTGCTTGCCGGGGCGGGAGCAGGCGGACCCGTCGGGACCGCTTCAATGGCCGACGCGCTTGCCCGGCTGAGCAAGGACGAAACCGTCACGCGCCGGAACAAGAACGATTCCGGCGGGGCGCGCTACGACACCGTCAACGCGATCCTGTGCCAGCCGGGCGGCTGCACGGCTCTGTCGGATGCTGGCGCCAACGGGCTTGGAGCGGCGCCGAATCCTTGAGGGCCATCAGCCGTCGCTGCGGAACGCACGCTGCCACCAGCCCTTCTTCGCCGGCTGCTGCGCCTGGGCGGGCGGAGTTTCGGATGCGCTCGCCGGTTCCACCAGCCGCTGCTCGCGTTTGTCGCGTAGCGCTGCCATCGTCTCCGGCCGGCGCGACGCGGTTCCCGCGTTCTCGCTCGAGAGCGACCATACCGGGCTCGAAGCCCCGTTCGGCGTCGCGATCGGCGCATCGACCTCCGGCCTGACGATCTCCGCGCGGTAGGAAGGCACGGGATCGGACGGCGCCGCGACCTGCTCGGGGCTGCTCGCCGACGGCATGGGTGAGTTGTCGCTCGAACGGCCGCTGCCTCCGCGCTTGCCGCGCCGGCGCCGGCGCTTGCGGCGGGGTTGGCCGAACTGGCCATCCGCCGTCTGTTGTGCCGCTTGGGCCAGGCTCTCGGATTCATCCACCGTTGCCGCGACCGGCGCTCCGCCGCCCTCGGCAATTGCCGTGGGCTGATGATGAGGAGGATGTTCGTGGCGAGGGAAGTGGGGCGCGCGCTCCGTCTCGCCATGGCCGCGCCCGCCGCGACGGCGGCGACGCCGCTTCGAGGGCGATCCGGGTTGGGGCGGCGCTGCGCTCGGCTGCGGCGCCGGGGTCTCCTCGGCGTCGTCCGGAGCTTCCGCCTCCTCGACCTCGACGAGATCCTCCGGCTCTTCCTCGGCGGGAGGCGACACGAACTCGGTCTTGAAACCGGCGGCGAGCCTGGCGCTCTCCTCGGGGGTCTTCTGCACCGTGCGCTCGATCTCGAAAGTGCCCACCATCAAGCCCTCCTTGGGCTCGAAGGTGATGGTCATCTGGTAGTCGTTCTCGATGCGGGCGAGCTCGCGGCGCTTCTGGTTGAGCGTGTAGATGGCGACGTCGGAGGCGATGCGCACCACGACCGCGGACGCCTTGAGCTTCTGCCCTTCCTCCTCCAGCCCGCGCAGCAGGCGCAGCGCCGTGGATTCGACCGAGCGCACGATGCCCTGGCCGCCGCAATGCGGGCAGGGAACGGTCGAGCCGGCGATGACGCCGGCGCGCAGGCGCTGGCGCGACATCTCGAGCAGGCCGAACTGGCTGATCTTGCCGATCTGGACGCGGGCGCGGTCGTTCTTGACCGCGTCGCGCACGCGCTTCTCGACGTCGCGGTCGTTGCGGCCGTCTTCCATGTCGATGAAGTCGATGACGATGAGGCCGGCGAGGTCGCGCAGGCGAAGCTGGCGGCCGATCTCGTCGGCGGCCTCGAGGTTGGTCTTGCGGGCGGTCTCCTCGATCGAATGCTCGCGCGTGGCGCGGCCGGAGTTCACGTCGATCGAGACCAGCGCCTCGGTCTGGTTGATGACGATGTAGCCGCCCGATTTCAGCGTCACGGTGGAGGAGAACATCGCGTCGAGCTGCGCCTCGATGTGATGCCGCTGGAACAGGGGGACCGGTTCCTTGTAAGGCTTCACGTTCTTGGCGTGGCTCGGCATCAGCATCCGCATGAATTCCTTGGCGTTGCGGTAGCCTTCGTCGCCTTCCACCAGGATCTCGCCGACGTCCTTGTTGTAGAGGTCGCGGATGGCGCGCTTGATCAGGTCGCCTTCCTCGTAGACGCAGGCCGGCGCGTTCGACTGCAAGGTCAGCTCGCGGATCTGGTCCCACATCCGCAGCAGGTATTCGTAGTCGCGCTTGATCTCCACCTTGGTGCGGCTCTCGCCGGCGGTGCGGATGATCAGGCCCATGCCCTCGGGCAGCTCGAGCGCCTGCGCCGCCGATTTCAGGCGCTTGCGGTCGTTGGCGTTGGTGATCTTGCGGCTAATGCCGCCGCCGCGCGGCGTGTTGGGCATCAAGACGCAATAGCGGCCGGCGAGCGAAAGATAGGTGGTCAGCGCGGCGCCCTTGTTGCCGCGCTCCTCCTTGACGACCTGGACGAGAATGATCTGGCGGCGCTTGATGACTTCCTGGATCTTGTAGTGTCGCTTGCGCATCCAGCGCTGCGGCGGACGCTGCGCCTGGAGCGGACGCGCGGGCTCGCTCGTCTCCGCCGCAGCATCGCCGGCGCCGTCGGCCTCGCTTTCGAGCGACGATTGCTGGGGCTCGGAATCCGTCACTGGCTCCGACAGGTCGGGTGCGCCCTCGATGGCGTCCTGCGCCCGTTCGGCGTAGTCGCCGGGTTCGGTCTGCCGGTCGGCGGCTTCGTCTTCGTCGTCGTCATCGTCCTGCGCCGCCTGGTTGTCATAGATCTCGTCGTCCGGCCTGCTTTCGGCCTGGACGTCGACGATGCCTTCCTCCGCCAGACTTTCGGGCGGGGCGGTCGCTTCCTCGCCGTCGGCGGCGAGGGTTTCGTCGCCTTCGTTCTCGGCGATCTCGGGTTTCGGACCCGGCGCGATGTCGAAGGATTCGATCTCCTCGTCGGCGCGGCGGCGCGCTTCGGCTTCCTGCTCTGCGAGAAGCGCCTGACGGTCGGCGACCGGGATCTGGTAGTAGTCGGGATGGATTTCCGAGAAGGCGAGGAAGCCTTGGCGGTTGCCGCCATACTCGACGAAGGCCGCCTGCAATGACGGCTCCACGCGAGTGACCTTGGCGAGATAGATGTTGCCTTTGAGCGGCCGCTTGGCTGCGGCCTCGAAATCAAATTCCTCGACCTTCTGACCGTCGAGAACGACGACCCGGGTCTCTTCCGGGTGGCTGGCGTCGATGAGCATGCGCTTGGGCATTGAGTTCTCCGCGCGCGCACCATCCGCCCGTCGCGCGCTCTGGCGCGGACGCAGGCTCGATGGGCCGCGTTGTTGGGGACAGGACGCGCAAGATTTCCCGCCGCGGATTGGCCGCTGCTGTGGGGGAAAATGCCTGCATCCTGTCGGTCATTGAAAAATCGCAAGTCTTGCCGGCGAACCGGTGGTACGTTCTTGGCCGTCTGCTGGCCCGGCTACCCCGCCCCTGGACCGGATTTCCGGAAGCCCCAGGCGAAGCAGCATATGAGGCCTTGTAGGGTGCCCTTACCTCCACGGCAAGTGGAACTTGGCCGCGGCGACCCTAGGGTCCTTATGGTCAACAAATCCTAAACGGCCGGCGCCGACCCCGCCACTGTTTTGCCCGGGCGGTTATGGTAACCAGGGGTCAATGCTTCGGGTCCGAATCTCGGTTCCTGGAAGGTCGAGTGATGCCTGGATTTGCGCGTGCTGTTCTGCTGGGGCTGGGCTTGAGCGCCTGGGCCGGCAGCGCGGGCGGGCAGGGCGGCGAGCCCGCAAGCGTCGACGACATCATCGCCAAGGTGCTCCAGGACGCCCCGGCCGCGACGGCGAAACCGAGCGCGGCGGCGCAGCTGCCCGTCGTCATGGGCGCGCGCATCGGCGAGCACACCGACCGAACCCGCTTCGTGGTGGAGCTCTCCGACCCGCTCGACCTGCGCACCTTCACCTTGAACAATCCCAACCGCGTCGTCATCGACATGCCGGCGGTGCAGTGGCACCTGAGCGGCGCGCCGCGCCCGACCGGTCACGGCGCGATCAAGGGGTACCGCTACGGCCTGTTCCGGCCCGGCAATTCGCGCTTCGTCATCGACCTGAACCAGCCGGTCTCGGTCTCGGACGCTCTCGTCAGATCGGAAGAGC
>JADMIO011482824.1_pt1 | contig 35476 bp, 31 predicted proteins | sample 8958161 | NCBI WGS metagenome assembly JADMIO01 (sample SAMN16585339, study PRJNA669376) | soil metagenome | isolation source: Crop rotation soil | place: USA: Cullars Rotation, Alabama | collected 2011
CCCAACCCGCCGCACAGCGCGGCATCGACCTCACCGGCATCCAGCAGCATGGCGGCGGCGATGCCGTGGCGGGTGGCGATCCAGCGCGCCGCCGATTCAGGCTGCACGCCCTTGCGCTCCACGATGCGCTGATAGCGCTCGGTCAAAGGCGCGAAGAATTCCCGGTCGCTGAGAGGATCGAGAATGCGCGCATCCTTGTTGAAGTCCAGCCGCAGGCCAAGCTTTTTGGTTTTTTCCAGAATGACGTCGCGGCGGCCGATCAGGGTGGGATGGGCAAGGCCTTCGTCCACAACCGTCTGGACGGCACGCAGCACACGGTCCTCTTCGCCTTCGGCATAGACCACGCGCTTGGGTGACTGGCGCGCCTCATCGAATACCGGCCGCATCAGCTGGCCGGAGCGATAGACGAATTTTTCCAGCTCGTTTTCGTAGGCTTCGAAATCCTCGATCGGCCGGCGCGCCACGCCCGACTCCATCGCGGCACGGGCCACGGCGGGCGCGATATGCAGGATCAGGCGCGGATCGAAGGGCTTGGGAATGATGTAATCGGCGCCGAAGCCGCTCATGCTGCCGCCATAGGCGTTGGCCACCACATCGCTGGCCTCGGCACGGGCCAGCGCCGCGATGGCTTCCACCGCGGCGACTTTCATCGGCTCGTTGATGGTGGTGGCGTCCACGTCCAGCGCGCCCCGGAAGACAAAGGGAAAGCACAGGACATTGTTGACCTGGTTGACATAGTCGGAGCGGCCGGTGGCGATAATGGCGTCGGGCCGCGCCGCTTTCGCCACTTCCGGCATGATTTCCGGATTGGGGTTTGCCAGCGCCAGGATCAGCGGCTTTGCCGCCATCTGCGGCAGCCATTCCGGCTTCAGAACATTCGGGGCCGAAAGGCCCAGGAACACATCGGCGCCCACCAGAACATCGCCCAGGGTACGGGCGTCGGTCGCTCTCGCATAACGCGCCATATTGGGCGGCATATCATCGCCGCGGTCCTTGTGCACCACGCCTTTGATGTCGGTAAGGGTGATGTTGTCCACCGGCAGGCCCATCGCCACCAGAAGATCGACGCAGGCAAGCGCCGCGGCGCCGGCGCCGCTGGTGACCAGTTTGACGTCGGCAAGCGTCTTGCCCTGCAGCACCAGGCCGTTGCGGATGGCGGCGGCGCAGACAATGGCCGTGCCGTGCTGGTCGTCATGGAAGACCGGAATCTTCATGCGCTCGCGCAGCTTCTTCTCGATGATGAAGCATTCCGGCGCCTTGATGTCTTCCAGATTGATGCCGCCGAAGGTGGGCTCCAGCGCCGCCACCACGTCAACAAACCGGTCGATGTCGGTCTCGGCCACTTCCAGGTCGAACACATCGATGCCGGCGAATTTCTTGAAGAGGACGGCTTTGCCTTCCATCACGGGTTTGGAGGCGAGCGGCCCGATATTGCCCAGCCCCAGAACGGCGGTGCCGTTGGTGATCACTGCCACCAGATTGCCGCGGGCGGTATATTCACGCGCCAGCGACGGATCGGCCGCGATGGCTTCGCAAGGCGCAGCCACGCCGGGAGAATAGGCCAGCGCCAAGTCGCGCTGATTCGCCATGCGTTTGGTGGCTTCCACCGATAATTTGCCGGGCCGCGGCAAACGGTGATAGGCCAGCGCGCTTTTGCGGAAATCGTCGTCCATGACAGCCCTGTGATGTGGCCGCGGTAATTGGCAGGTCCGGGGGGACAAAATCAATACTCTGGCGCCCGATTTTGGCTTTCCCTTTTTTCCAGTATTTTCAGGCCCTTGGCCGGAGCGACAGGCCTTGCAACGGCCTTGGTCACCGTGACTGCGTCCGTTGGTCTGCCAACCGGTTTTCAAGAGTGTTCAGGACGCCCGATTTGACTGATATTGCGCCCCGCCCCGGGTCATTTGTTTGAGGAGATTTTATGCAGTTGGGAATTATCGGATTGGGCCGCATGGGGGCCAATATCGGCCGGCGGGTGATGCGGGCCGGTCATGCGGTGGTGGGCTATGACGCCAGTGCACAGGCCGTGAAAGCGCTGGTAGAGGCGCCCGAGGGCCTGGCCAAAGGCGCCACATCTCTGGAAGACCTGGTGAAGCAGCTGGAGCCGCCCCGCACCGTCTGGGTGATGCTGCCGGCGGGTAAGATCACCGAAGAGGCGATCGCCGCTTTGGGCAAGCTGCTGCACAAGGGCGACTGCATCATCGATGGTGGTAACACCTTTTTCAAGGACGATGTCCGCCGGGCGCACACATTGCACCGCCATGGCATCTCTTACCTGGATGTGGGCACCTCCGGCGGCGTCTGGGGGCTGGAGCGCGGCTATTGCATGATGATCGGCGGCGACAAGGCGGCGGTCGATCGGCTGGACCCGATCTTCCGGGCGCTTGCACCGGGGCAAGGTGAGATCCCAAAGACGCCCAACCGCGAGCGCGCCGATCCACGTGTCGCCGAAGGTTATATGCATGCGGGCCCCGCCGGCGCCGGCCATTTCGTCAAGATGGTGCATAACGGCATCGAGTACGGCTTGATGCAGGCCTATGCCGAAGGCTTCGACATCATGCGGGGCCGAAACAGCGATAAGCTGCCCGAGGACGAACGCTTCGATATCAATGTCGCCGACGTTGCCGAAGTGTGGCGTCGTGGCAGCGTGGTGGCGTCCTGGCTGCTGGATTTGACGGCTATCGCGCTGGCCAGGTCCGGTACGCTGGAGGAATTCAGCGGCAAGGTGGATGACAGCGGGGAGGGGCGCTGGACGGTGCAGGCGGCGGTGGACGAAGCGGTGGCGGCGCCGGTGATCACGGCGGCGCTCTTTGCCCGTTTCCGCTCGCGTGCCGACAACACATTCGGCGAAAAGCTGCTGTCCGCCATGCGCAAGGAATTTGGTGGCCATATCGAAAGCACCATTCCGGTTCACAAGGCGAAGGATGAGGATAGATGAGCCTGCAGTCTCACAAAGCGCCGCCGCCGCCCTGTGCCATCGTGATTTTCGGTGCCAATGGCGATCTGACCAAGCGGCTGATCGTGCCCGCGCTTTACAACCTGGCGCGCACCAATCTTTTGCCGCGCAGTCTGTCTCTGATCGGCGTGGATCATAACAAGAAGACCAGCGAGGAATGGAAGGCGGCGCTGAGGGATTTCCTCAGTCAGATCCTGTCCAAGAACAATGAAGAGATAGACGAGACGCTGTGGCAGCAGGTCGCCCGCTGCATGACCTTTCTGAGCGGGGATTTCGAAAAGCCGCAGACCTACAGGGATCTCAAGGAATTGCTGGCAGAGCTGGATGAACAGCAGTCGCTGGACGGCAATGTGCTGTTCTACATGGCGGTGGCCGACCGCTTCTTCGGCACCATTGCCGGAAAGCTGGGTGAAGCGGGATTGGTGAATGGCGATGGCGCGGACAACCATAAAGGGGGCTTTCGCCGCCTGATCGTGGAAAAGCCTTTCGGCCACGACATTGCTTCGGCCAAGGCGCTCAACAGCTGCCTGCGCAAATATCTCAAGGAAGAACAGATTTACCGCATCGATCACTTCCTGGGAAAGGAAACTGTCCAGAACATCATGGCGCTGCGCTTCGCCAATGGCCTGTTCGAGCCGATCTGGAACCGGGACCGTATCGACCATGTCCAGATCACGGTGGCAGAATCCATCGGGGTGGAAACAAGGGGGAAGTTCTACGAAGCGACCGGTGCGCTGCGTGACATGGTGCCCAACCATCTTTTCCAGCTTGTGGCGATGACGGCCATGGAACCGCCGGTATCCTTCGATGCCGAAGACATCCGCGCCAAGAAGGCGGAGATGTTCAAGGCGATCCATCCCCTCACGCTGGCCGATGTGGTGCGCGGCCAATATGACAGCGGCATCATCGGCGACGAAAAAGCCAAGGCCTATCGCGCGGAAGACAATGTCTCGCCGGATTCCACGGTGGAAACCTATACCGCGATGCGGCTGATGATCGACAATTGGCGCTGGGCGGGTGTGCCTTTCTATCTGCGCACCGGCAAACGGCTGAACAAGCGCTCGACAGAGATCGCCATCCGCTTCAAGAAAGCGCCGCTGGCGCTGTTCCGCGAAACGCCGGTGGAGGAATTGGATGCGGACTGGCTGATCCTGCGGGTGCAGCCGGACGAAGGCATCCGCCTGCGCTTCAATGCCAAGCGTCCCGGTCCCGCCATGGCGCTGGAAAGCGTGGCGATGGATTTCAAGTACAAGGATTATTTCCGCCAGGCGCCTGCGGTGGGCTATGAAACACTGATCTATGACTGCCTGATTGGCGACGCCACTCTGTTCCAGCGTGCCGACCAGGTGGAAGCGGCCTGGGCGCTGGTCGAGCCTGTGCTGGAAGGCTGGGCCAGTACCACGCCGCGCCATTTTCCCAATTATGCCGCGGGCAGCGAAGGCCCAAGTGCTGCCAATGATCTTCTGGCGCGGGACGGCCGCTCCTGGAGGCGCATCAATTGAGCGCTGAGGCAAAATCGACGGGCAGCGGGATCGCCGGCACCATGGAAGTGGTGAAAGATGCCGGCGCGCTGGCTGCGCGCGCGGTTGAAATCATTGCCGGCCGGCTCAAAGCGGCACGCTATCCGTTCCGCATGGTGTTGTCGGGCGGCTCGACGCCGCGGGCGGCCTATCAGCTTTTGGGCGGCAAGGACCTGGATTGGGATTGTGCCGAGCTGTTCTTTGGCGACGAACGCTTTGTGCCGCCGGACCATAAGGACTCCAACTATCGCATGGTGCGCGAGACGCTGCTGGCCAACAATCTGGTCCATCCGCGCAAGCTTCTGGCCATTCCGACGGATGGCACGCCGCAAAGCGCCGCCGACCGCTATGACGAAACGCTGCGCCAGCAGTATGGCGCCGGCACCCTGGAGCCCGGCGCGCCGCTGTTTCACCTGACCTTGCTGGGGCTGGGCGATGACGGCCATACCGCCTCTCTGCTTCCCGGCCAGCCTGTGCTGGAAGAGCGCCAGCGCTGGGCTGCACCGGTGCCACAGGGGCGGGGCGAGCCGCGTATTACCCTGACTTATCCGGCTCTGGAAGCCAGCGAACTGATCCTGTTCCTGGTCAGCGGGGCCGACAAGCGCGATGCCCTGGCCCAGGCGCGTGGCGGTCTGGGACCGGCCGGCGGGATCAAACCGCAGGGTCAAGTGTTGTGGCTGGTGGACGAAGCGGCGGCGGGGGAGGAAGATCAAGGTTACGGATTTTGACGGCCCTACGGATTGAAGATTACGCCATGATCGGCGACTGCCGCACGGCAGCGCTTGTGGGCCGCGACGGCTCGATCGACTGGTTCTGTGTGCCGCGCTTCGACTCTAGCGCCTGCTTTGCCGCACTTTTGGGTACCAAGGACAATGGCCGCTGGCTGATCGCGCCGGCGGCGAAAAAATTCACCGTCTCGCGGCGCTATCGCGGCGACAGCCTGATCCTGGAAACACTTTTCACCACCAAGACGGGCAAGGTGAAAGTTACAGACTTCATGCCGCCCGGCGCGCCGGAAAGCTCCATTGTCCGCATCGTGGAATGCGTGGCTGGTCGCGTCCCCATGCATTGCGAGCTGGCGATCCGCTTCGACTATGGCGTGACCATTCCCTGGGTGACACGGCGCGACCGCCGCACCATGACGGCTGTCGCGGGGCCGCATCTGCTGACCTTCCGCACCCGCGCCCAGGTCCGCGGCGAGAACATGCATTCGGTGGCCGATTTCACGCTGGAAAAAGGCGTGTCCATGTCCTTTGTGCTGGCCTATGGCGAATCCTTCCGGCCGCTGCCGCAATCGATGGATTCCGTCATCGCGCTGGAAGAAACCGAGCGTTATTGGCGGCATTGGGCGTCGCTCTGCAAAGTTCAGGGACACTGGCGCAAAACCATCATGCGTTCGCTGCTGACCTTGAAGGGGCTCAGCTATGCGCCCACCGGCGGTATCGTGGCGGCGGCGACCACCTCGCTGCCCGAACAGATCGGCGGCCCGCGCAATTGGGACTATCGCTATTGCTGGCTCCGCGATGCGACTTTCACCCTGCTCGCCTTTCTCAATGCCGGCTACACCGAAGAGGCCACGGTCTGGCAGCACTGGCTGATGCGGGTGGTGGCGGGCGCACCCGAACAGCTCCAGACCATGTATACGGTCCTGGGCGAGAAGCGGTTGGATGAGCTGGAGTTGCCCCATCTGGCCGGCTATGAGAATTCGCGGCCCGTACGGATTGGCAATGCCGCGTCCGCTCAGCTTCAGATCGACATCTATGGCGAGATGGCGGATGTGGTGGCGCAGGCGCGCAAATGGGGCTTGCCGCCTCCGGCACGTGTCAAAGAATTGCGCGCGGTATTCCTGAAGCATCTGGAAAAAACCTGGCGCCTGCCGGATGAAGGCATCTGGGAAATCCGCAGTGCGCGGCAGCATTTCGTCCATTCCAAGGTGATGGCCTGGCTGGCATTCGACCGCGCCTCCCAGGCACCTGATGGCAGCCCGCGCCAGAAGGCGCATTGGAAAAAAATAGCGCGGCAAATCCATGCGGATATCTGCAAGAAAGGCTTCGATTCCAAACGGGGCTGTTTTGTCCAGGCCTATGGCACGCAGCAAATGGATGCCAGCCTGCTGCTCTTGCCTTTGGTGGGCTTTCTGCCGGTCACCGACAAGCGCATCAAGGCAACGGTGCGCGAGATCGAGAAGCGGCTGATCCGTAAGGGCCTGGTTTGCCGTTATGAAACGGCGAGCGGGGTGGATGGGCTGCCGCCGGGCGAGGGCGCCTTCCTGGCCTGCAGTTTCTGGTTGGCCGACAATTATACCCTGCAGGGCCGCCGCAAGGAGGCCATGCGGCTGTTCACCAAACTCAGGCGCCTGGCCAATGACGTCGGCCTTTATGCCGAGGAATATGATGTCTTTGACCGACGCATGCTGGGCAATTTCCCACAGGCCTTTTCCCATGTCGCCTTGATCAACACCGCCATCAACCTGATGATCCATGACCCCAAGACGAAAAAAAGGATCAGCCGCCGTGCCAGCCGCTAAGCGCATTCTGTGTATCGATGTGGGGGGCACCGGCCTGAAAGCCGCGGTGATCTCGCCTCGGGGCAAGTATCTTGTCAAACGGGTGCGTGTAAAAACGCCCAAACAGCGCGGGCCTCGCCAGATCGTCAAGGCGCTGGCGGATATGGCGGCTGCGCTGGGTCCCTTCGATCATGTCACCATCGGTTTTCCCGGCATGGTGCGCGACGGCAAGGTGATGACGGCGCCCGCTTTCGGAACAGACGATTGGAAGGGCTTCGATCTGGCGGCCGCGATACGCAAGCAGTTCGGCGTGCCGGTCAAGCTGCTCAATGATGCCGATGTCCAGGGGCTGGCTGCGATCAAGGGAAAAGGCCTTGAGCTGGTCTGCACCTTGGGCACGGGATTCGGCACGGCCTGGTTCCGCGATGGCGAGCTGATGCCGCATATGGATCTGGCGCATCTGGTGATGCACAAAAAGGACGATTTCGACATCTATGTCGGCGACAAGACGCGGCGCAAAATCGGAGCATCCCACTGGAACCGGCGCGTCAAAAAGTTGATCGGGGTTCTGAATACCGTGTTCGCCTATGACTATCTCTATCTGGGCGGCGGAAATTCCCGCTGTGTGGAGTTCCGCCTGCCGCGCAATGTTTCGCTTGTCTCCAACGACGCGGGCATGGAGGGCGGGGCATTTGCCTGGTCCAAATTCGCCGGAAAGTCACGCTGAAAAGCTGGCCTTTCGTCCCGGAACCCATTGAGGCATCTCAGCGTTTTCACCCCATTGGATTGAAGCCCATATTATTTTGCTTTTGTGAAATACGGGCACAAATTGTGGGAAAGCTGGATGACGCCCCCGGTCGGCGAAAACACCGCCCTTTTCCTGGATATCGACGGTACTCTTCTGGACCTGGCGAGAACGCCCGACCGGGTGAAGGTGCCGCGCGACCTGATCAAGGCGCTTGAGCGGCTGACACAGCATCTTTGCGGTGCGCTGGCTTTTGTCAGCGGCCGTTCGCTGGAGAATATCGACCGGCTTTTTGCGCCTTTCCGGCCGGCCGCGATCGGCGCGCATGGCGGGGAAATACGCAGCGCCGATGGAGAGGTGGCCAAAAGCCAGCCTCTGCCGGAAAACGTCGCGGAGATTTTCCAGGGCCTGGCCGACAATATTCCGGGACTGTTCCTGGAGGACAAGCGTTGCGCTCTGGCGTTGCACTATCGCCTGGCGCCGGAGGCACAGCCGGTCCTGGTCTCTGCCATGGAAAAACACGCCAAGCTGTTTGAAGCCGAGAAGGTCCGCATCCTGCATGGCAAGGCGGTGATCGAGGCGCTGCCGATGGGTGTCGACAAAGGCACCGCCGTCACCGAGCTGGCGCGGCAGAAGCCTTTTGTCGGCCGCGCCATCCTGTTCGGCGGCGACGACACCACCGATCTGGATGTCTTCCGCATCCTTCCTCGGCTTGGTGGGCAAGGCTTCTCGGTCGGGCGTTCCTATCCCGGCGCCGACTATGTCTTTGAGTCGCCCCGCGCGGTGCGCCAATGGCTGGTGCATGAGGCCGGCATGGAGGCGCACCATGACCGGGCCGGTTGATCTCGCCGTCGTCGGCAATGGCCGTGTCGCAGCCCTGCTCAACAACAGGGCGCAATTGGTATGGTGGTGTTTTCCCCGTTTCGACAGCGATCCGGTTTTCAGCCGCCTGCTTGCCGGTGATGAGGAAAAGGGCTTTTGCGACGTCCTGCTGGACCGCCAGGTCCAGGCCGTGTCGCGCTATGAACGCAACACCGCCATCGTCACCACAATATTGACCGCCGAAGACGGTGCGCAGGTCAAGATCACCGATTTCGCGCCGCGCCTGCGCAATTTCGACCGGCTGCTGCGCCCGCCGCAATTGATGCGGATTATCGAGCCGGCCGCGGGACTGCCCCGCATTGCCATCCGTGTGCGGCCCACCCAGTTTTACGGCAATGTCACCAAGCGGCAGGTGGCAGGCTCCAGCCATATCACCTATGGCGAACCGCCGCTGGTCCGGTTGACCACCGATGCGCCGCTTTCCTATATCCAGCAGGAAACTTCCTTCGCCCTGACCCGGCCCCTGCATATGGTGTTTGGGCCGGACGAACCCTTTATGGGTGACATCACCTCCACGGTGCGCGATTTCCAGGAACGCACGCGGAGCTATTGGCTGGAATGGGTGCGCCGTCTTTCCATTCCCTATGAATGGCAGGAAGCCAGCATCCGCGCCGCCATCACCTTGAAGCTCACCACCTTTGAAGAGACGGGCGGCATTGTCGCGGCGTTGACCACCTCGTTGCCCGAAGCACCCCATTCGGGGCGCAACTGGGACTATCGCTATTGCTGGCTGCGGGACGCTTATTTTGTGGTGAAGGCGCTCAATGCCATCGGCGCCACCCGCGCCATGGAACAGTATATCGCCTATATCCTGTCGATTGCCGGAAATGTGGACACGCTGGCGCCCTGTTACGGCATCGTGCCATCGGACGATCTCACCGAATGGATCGCGCCCGATCTCAAGGGTTTTGAGGGACATGGGCCGGTGCGTATCGGCAATGCGGCAGTCAGCCAGGTGCAGCATGACGCCTATGGCAGTGTCATCCTGGCGGCGACGCCGATGTTTTTCGACAGGCGCTTGCCCTATCCGGGCGATGAGAGCCTGTTCCGCCTGCTGGAAAAATTGGCCCAGCAATGCGCCAATCTGGCGCTGGAGCCGGATGCCGGCATCTGGGAGTTTCGGGGAAAGAAGCGCGTGCATACCCATTCCGGCGCGATGTGCTGGGCGGGTATCAGCCGCACAGCGGCGATCGCTGCCCGGCTGGGTCTGACGGGACGGGCCAGCTACTGGCAGGCGCTGGCGAATTCAATCGGCGAGACGCTGCTCAAGCGGGTGTGGAACGAAAAACGCCAGGCTTTCTCAGCCGCCGAAGGTATCGACGATATGGATGCCAGCGTCCTGCTCTTGCCCGAGCTGGGGCTGATCGAGGCCGACGATCCCCGTTTCGCCTCCACGGTCGAGGCCATTGAGCGCGACTTGGTGCGCGGACGCCATGTGATGCGCTATGCCGCGGAGGATGATTTCGGCTTGCCGGAGACGGAATTTCTGGTCTGCCGCTTCTGGCTGATCGATGCACTTGCGGCGCTGGGTCGGCGCGAGGAGGCGCGCGAGCGCTATCAGGATGCGCTTTTGCTGCGCAACAGCTACGGCCTGCTGGCGGAGGATATTCATCCCCAGACCGGCGCGCTGTGGGGTAATTTTCCCCAGACCTATTCGATGGCTGGCGTCATTCTCAGCGCCATGCGGATCAGTCAAAGTTGGGAGGACCGGTATTGGCGCGCCTCTTCCTGATCTCTAACCGCGTTGCGGTACCTGGTGCCGGCGGCCATCCCGGCGGGCTGGAGGTGGCGCTCAAGGCCACCTTGCGCAAGCATACCTGCGTCTGGCTGGGCTGGAGCGGCGAAGTCAACGAAAAGCCGCGCACCCGCACCATCGAGCGCGGCGACAACAGCTACATCCTGGCCGATCTCAGGCCGGAAGATTTCGACGAATATTACAATGGCTTTGCCAACCGGGTGCTGTGGCCGATCTTCCACTACCGCCTGGATCTGGCGGAATTCTCGCGCCGCGATCTTTCGGGATATCTGCGCGTCAATGAGCGCTTTGCCGAAGAGCTGGCGCGCTTACTTGAGCCGGACGATATCGTCTGGGTGCATGATTATCATCTGATTCCTCTGGCCAAAGCGCTGCGGGCGCGGGGCTTGAACAATCGCATCGGGTTTTTCCTGCACATCCCGCTGCCGCCGCCGGAAATCCTTACCGCCATGCCCAATCATGAGCGGCTGATACCCTTGCTAGGCGATTATGACCTGGTGGGATTTCAGACCCACGGCGATGCCGCAAATTTTGCCCGCTATCTGGCCAAGGAGCTGGGCACGCCATCGCATATTTCGCTCAGGCTGGGCAGCGGCGACCGCGCCATGCGCATCGGCACCTTTCCGGTGGGGATCGAGACCCGCGAATTCACGCGGCTGGCCCGGCGGGCGGTCAAGACCGATTTTGTCCGCCGAGTCATCGCTTCGGTTCCCGGCCTGTTGATGATCGGCGTTGACCGGCTGGATTATTCCAAGGGCATTCCGCTGCGGCTGGAAGCCTATGAGCGGTTCCTGGCGGCCAATCCGCAATGGCATGGCAAGGTCACCTATCTGCAGATCACGCCCAAAAGCCGCAGCACCATCAAGGAATATTCGGAGATTGAAGTGGCGGTGAACAGCGCCGCGGGGCGTATCAACGGCACCTATAGTGAGGCGAACTGGGCGCCGGTGCGCTATGTCAACCGGCCCTATAGCCGTACCGCTCTGTCCGGCATGTATGCCGCCGCCCGGGTGGGTCTGGTGACACCGATGCGCGACGGCATGAACCTGGTGGCCAAGGAATATATTGCCGCGCAGGATCCGGACGATCCCGGCGTGCTGATCCTGTCGCGCTTTGCAGGCGCCGCAGATGAATGCCGCGAGGCGTTGCTGGTCAATCCCTATGATCCCGATGCCGTGGCGGCCGCTATTGCCCGGGCCATGGCCATGTCCAAGAGCGAACGCAAGGCGCGCCATGCAGAGCTCTATGCCGCGCTGCTCCGCCATGACATTTCCAAATGGGGCGACAGATTCCTGAAGGCGCTGAGCCCGTTGGACAAAAAAGGCGCGCTGTCCGATTTTATCTCACCGTTGGGTTCAGCGGCGGTTACAGGGTCGGCTGCAACTGACCCAGAGCGCCCGCCAGCAACACGGCAATGACGCCGGCGCCAAGTTCCAGGCTGACATTGCGTGCGATGGCCTGATCTTTGCCCTGGGGCATCAGGCGGAAACGGTTGATGGCCGCCAGGCCCAGCATGAGGGCGACCAATGCCAGCTTGGCGCCCAGCACGGCAAGATAAAGCCGCGACGGTGTGCCCTGGTCGCCCAGCAAAATCGAGGCGCCGTTGATCAGGCCGGTCATCACCAAAAGCAGAACTGCGATCATCGCCCAGTCCGAGAACAGGGACAGAGCCAGCAGGATGTTGGGTTCGTTGCGGCGATGAAGCTGAAGCAGCAAGGCAAGTCCGCCGATCCAGAAGCCGGCAGTGGTCAAGTGTACGGCATCCAGAGTGGCTCCTATCGCCGTAAAATTTGCGGGGCTGGCGGCAGCGGCATGGCTGGTCGCGGCAGGCAGGACGAGCGCAATCAGCGCCAGCGGGGCCGCCGGTCTTGCGCCACGCCTGAGGAGCAGCGCCAGCGCGGCAAGCGCTGCGATGCGCACCGCGAACAGTTGACCGAACAGCGTGGCGGTGATGGTCTGGATGATCGCCGCCCTGTCCAGTGTTCCGGCCATGCTCGCGACGGCGATCAGGAACCAGGTCAGCGCCGCTGCAGCCGCCACCGCCAGTGCACTCCAGCGCAATCTGTTGTCGCGCGGCGCAAGAATGACGGGCAGCTTGGCCCGGATCAGCAGGCCGAAAGCCAGATCACCAAACAGCAACATGACAGCGGCATAATAGAGGCCGCGGGCCGCCGCCAGGATCGGCGCCGGATCCTGCAGGTCATTCAAGGAACGACCTTGAAGCTGAAATTGCCACTGATCGGGTGTGTGTCATGGCCCACACTGTGCCAGGTCACTTTATAAGTGCCGGGTTTGAGGGAGAGCGGCATCAGGGTGATGGTCGCGCCGCCTACCGAGGCCGAGACCGGGATTTTCTTGCCCGCCCCGTCGCTCAGCACGGCGCCGCTGAAAGCCGGCTCCAGGCTTTCCGAAAAAACCAGCCGGATCAGGCTGGGTGATTTGACGCTGCTGCCCGCGGCGGGGTCGGAAGACTGCAGCTTGGCATGCGCCCAGGCAGGGACGGCGGCGGTGGCCAAAACAATCGAAACAAGAATGGCTCTCATTTGCTCTCCAGTTTCAGCGCCGCCACAGCCAGCACAATCCAGGCGGCGATCAATGTCAGCCCGCCCAGAGGCGTCACAAAGCCCAGAATTCTGATGCCGGTCAGCGCCAGACCGTAAAGCGAGCCGGAAAACAACAAGGTGCCGATGAAAAACAACAGGGCGGAAATTTCGGCCAGGCGCGCAGCCTTGCCCTGCGCCGCCAGGGCGGCCAGACCCATCGCCAGTGCGTGATACATTTGATACCGCGTACCATTGGCGAATGTGACGAAGTTGCGAGGCGGCAGCCGGCCAGCCAGCGCATGCTCACCGAAAGCAGCCAGCAGGACCCCGAGGGCGCCTGTGATCGCAGCAATAAAAAGCCACTTTTTCATTGTCCCCCATCTGTCCGCGACTTGTTTGTTGACGCTCCGGCTCTCGCCTGCGCGCGGGCAGGCCCGCTGGCAGGAAGAAAGTCTGAGTTTTCCAATCGATACTTTATAGACAGCACGGCGCGACTTTGCGAGTTTGGCCTGCATGGAGAGAATGTCATGCCGGAATTTGTGACCGCGTCCGACGGCGTGGAGCTGGCCTATGAGCGCCATGGCGAAGGGCCCGCCATTGTGCTGGTGCACGGTTTCGGCTCCAGCCGGGTGCAGAACTGGAAATCCACCGGCTGGTATGGCGGCCTGGCGGAAGCCGGCTTTTCCCTGGTGGCGATGGATTGCCGCGGTCACGGCGAAAGCGCAAAGCCGCATGACGAAAAACTCTATAGCCATGACCGCATGGCTGAGGACGTCATTGCGGTGATGACGGCATCGGGCCATGAGGCGGCGTTGATCCTGGGCTACTCGATGGGTGGTTTCATAGGCTTGCGGCTTTTGGCGGCGCATCCCGAACGGGTGATCAAACTGGCGGTGGCGGGGGTGGGGGAAATGTACCTGCAGGACGGGATTACCTCGCCCCAGGCGCGCGCCAAACTTGCCGACGCGCTGGTGACGCCGGACAAGGACAGCATCACCGATCCTCGCGCCAAGATGTTCCGGGCCTTCGCCGACCAGCCCGGAAAGGATCGTCTGGCACTGGCCGCCTGTATGCGCGCCATGTCGCCCCGTCTTCCCCGTGAAACACTGGCGCAGCTTCAGCGGCCGGTCCTGGTGGTGAATGGCGGCGATGATTTGACGGCTGGACGTCCCGGCCCGCTGGCCGAGGCACTCGCCGACGGCCATGCGGTCACGATTGCCGGGCGCGATCACATGTCGGCAGTCGGCGACAGGAAGGTCCGTCAGGCGGTAATCGATTTCTTCCGTTAGCGCGCACAGTCCTTGCCGCGGCGGGTCTGTTGTTCACGTGTATACCGTGCGTGTACAGAGAATTACTTCCCGCCACGTGGAACGGGGCGTATCCAATACTGCGTGTATTTGATGTGTATTTGGAATGTTATGCTCAGGGGTACGTTTTGGTACTGAAAAAAGCATAGGATTTCCGCGACTTACCGCTATTTTCGGCGGCGCCGCGCCGGCGATTCCAAATGCCGTTGCGCGGCAGCAGCGGATGGGGGGCCATTCGCGGATCTTGGTTGGGCCGGCGATATGTTAGAAGCGCACGCACGCACCGGTATGCGCAACCGGATCCTGCAAAAGGTTGCTCTGGAAGACTGGGATCTGCTCGGGCCTCACCTTGAAGCGGTGACGCTCAAGGAGCGCCAGATCATCGAAGTGCCCACCAAAGCAGTCAACCATGCCTATTTTCTGGAATCCGGTGTTGCTTCGGTCGTGGCCGTGAATGCCGAGGATCATCGCATCGAAGTCGGCGTGATCGGGTTCGAAGGTGTCACCGGCGTGCCGCTCATCATGGGCGACACCCGTGCCCAGCATTCCACCTATATGCAGATCGGCGGCAGCGGTCACCGCATTCTCCAGGAAGCGCTGTCCGAAGCCATGGCGAAAAGCGAGGGGCTGCGCGCCTTGATGCTGAAATCGGCGCAGGGTTTCATGATCCAGACCGCGCACACCGCGCTTGCCAATGGCCGCGCCAAGCTGGAGCAGCGGCTGGCGCGCTGGCTGCTGATGGCGCTGGACCGCATGACCACCGACACGGTGCCGCTGACCCATGAATTTCTGGCGGTGATGCTGGGGGTACGCCGCGCCGGGATTACGGTTGCGATCCATGGTTTTGAACGGCGCGGTCTGGTGACCACGCGACGCGGCCAGCTCACGGTGATCGACCGCAAGGGCATCGAACAGACCGCCGGCAGTTTTTACGGTACGCCGGAAGCAGAGCTTCATCGTCTCCTAAGCGACAATTAGGACTCGCTTTCCCGCATTGGTACATGGTTTGTTCTGGCCATGCTACCCCGTCAATTCCTGGATTGGTTCGCTGCCCGCGGCTGGCAACCCCGCGTGCATCAGCTCCAACTGCTGGACCATGCTCAGAAAGGCGAAAGCGTGCTGCTGGTGGCGCCCACCGGCGGCGGCAAGACCCTGGCCGGCTTTCTGCCCAGCCTGATCGAACTTTCGGGCTCTGATAAATTGGCCGCTTCGCGGCCCAAAAGAGCCCGCAGATCCGGATTGCACACATTATACATTTCACCGCTCAAGGCGCTGGCGGTGGACGTGGCGCGCAACCTCGACCAGCCCATTGCGGACATGGCGTTGGCAGCGACGGTGGAAACCCGCACCGGCGACACCTCCGCCGCAAGACGCCAGCGCCAACGCCATATGCCGCCCGATATCCTTCTGACGACGCCGGAACAATTGAGCCTGCTGCTGGCGCATCCCCGGGCGCCGAAGATGTTCGAAAACCTGCGCACCGTCGTGCTGGACGAACTGCACGCGCTTTATAACTCCAAGCGCGGCGATCTTCTGGCGTTGGGATTGGCGCGGCTCCAGACGCTGGCGCCACAGCATCGGCGGGTTGGACTCTCGGCCACGGTGAAAGACCCCGCGCCTCTCCAGCGTTTTCTGATGCCCCAACCCATGCAGGGCGAGCGTCTGTCGCAGCTCGTCATCGCCAAAGGCGGAGCCCGACCGCAGATCGACATCAGCGCTTCGGATTCCTATGTGCCTTGGGCAGGGCATCTGGCGCGTCATGCCATGGGCGATGTGATGGCGGCCATCCAGGCGGCCAAGACGACGCTGGTCTTCGTCAATACCCGCAGCCAGGCTGAACGAACCTTTCAGGAACTGTGGGCGATCAACGACACAAATCTTCCCATCGCCTTGCATCACGGGTCACTTGCTCTGGAACAGCGGCGCAAGGTGGAAGCGGCCATGGCCAAAGGCGCGTTGCGGGCGGTGGTCTGCACCTCCACCCTCGATCTGGGCATCGACTGGGGCGCGGTGGACAAGGTGGTCTGTGTCGGTGCGCCCAAGGGCGCCGCCCGGCTGGTGCAACGTATCGGCCGCGCCAACCATCGGCTGGACGAGCCCAGCGCCGCGCTTCTGGTGCCAGCCAATCGTTTCGAGGTGCTGGAATGTACCGCAGCCCGTGATGCGGTACTGGCCGGCGAACTCGATGGCGAGCGGCTGAAAACGGGTGGCCTGGATGTGCTGGCCCAGCATGTGCTGGGCACCGCCTGCGCGGCGCCATTTTTGCCGGATGCCCTGTTTGAAGAAATACGCCAGGCCTCGCCTTACGCCCATCTGACGCGCAGCGATTTCGATGCGGTGGTGGATTTTGTCGCCACCGGCGGTTATGCGCTGCGCTCTTACGATCGCTATGCGCGGCTGCGCCGGACGGAAGACGGCCGCATGCGGCTGGCCCATCCCCGGCTGGCGCAGGAATACCGCCTCAATGCCGGGGTCATCGTGGAAGATCCGATGGTGGAAATAAGACTGCAATCCAAGGGGCGTCCGGCGGGCGCGGGCGGGCGCAAGCTGGGGGAGCTTGAGGAATATTTCGTCGAACAGCTTTCGGTCGGAGATACCTTTGTCTTTGCCGGCGAAGTGCTGCGCTTTGAAGGCCTGCGCGAGACCGGCGCCTTCGTCACCCGGGCGCGCGATCCCGAGGCGCATATCCCCAGCTACAATGGCGGCAAGTTCCCGCTTTCCACATTTCTCGCTCAGCGGGTGCGAGAAATGGTGTCCTCGCCGCAAAGCTGGCACGAACTTCCGGGTCCGGTGCAGGAATGGCTGAAGATCCAGGAATGGCGCAGTGTGATTCCCCAGCCTGGCCAGCTCCTGATCGAGACATTTCCCCGCGGCAATCGCCACTATCTGGTCTGTTATCCGTTTGAAGGCCGTCTGGCGCATCAGACCTTGGGCATGCTGCTGACCCGGCGGTTGGAGCGCGGTCGCCTTCATCCGCTGGGCTTTGTCGCCAATGAGTATGCGCTTGCGGTATGGGCGGCCAAGGATATGGGGTCCGCCAATATGGATGCCTTGTTCGACGAAGACATGCTGGGCGACGATCTGGACAGTTGGCTGGCGGAATCCAATCTCTACAAACGGACCTTCCGCAATTGCGCCATCATCGCCGGGTTGATCCAGCGCCGCTTTCCCGGCAAGGAAAAGAGCGGACGGCAGGTGACATTTTCTTCCGACCTGATCTACGACGTTCTGCGGGAACATGAACCCGACCATGTGTTGCTGCGCGCCACCTATCAGGATGCGGGCAGTGGATTGCTGGACATCGCCCGGTTGGGTGAAATGCTGGCGCGGGTGAAAAAGCGAATCGTGACGCGCCGCCTGGACCGGGTTTCGCCACTGGCGGTTCCCGCGCTTTTGGAGATTTCCCGCGAAATGGTTGCGGGCGAGGCGGACGAGGCTATTCTGCGCGAAAATGAGGATGCGCTGATACGGGATGCCATGCGTGTGGATTGAGCGGGGCGATCTGGCGATCACGGTGAATGGCGAGAATGTCCTGCTGGATGCTTCCGGCGCGGCCTTCGTAAATGCGCATTCCACCCTGATCTTTGCAGATCTGCATTTCGAGAAAGGCAGTTCCTATGCCAGGGGGCGCCAGTTCCTGCCGCCCTATGACACCGTTGCCACCTTGCTGCGGATGGCCCAGGCGATTGCCCGCCACAAACCGGCCCGGGTGATTGCCTTGGGCGATTCCTTTCACGACATGGGCGCCGCCGATCGTTTCGATTCCGGGCATCGCGAGCAGCTTCTGTCCCTGTGCAAGACGACGCATTTCACCTGGATCAGCGGCAATCACGATCCTGTGCCGCCGAGTTGGCTGGGCGGTGAGGTGGCGGAAACCTTGCGTCTTGGCGGCCTGGTTTTCCGGCATGAACCCTTGAGCGCTTTGGAACCGGGCGAGGTGGCGGGTCATCTGCATCCTTGCGCCCGGGTGTCAAAATGGGGACGCAGCGTACGCCGCCGCTGTTTTGTGTCGGATGGATTGCGCCTGATCCTGCCGTCTTTCGGCGCCTATACCGGCGGGCTGGATGTGGGCGATGCCGCGATTGGTTCGCTGTTCACCAACACCTTCCACGCTTACATGCTGGGTAGCAGCCGGGTCTACGCGATTCCACGCAACGTCGCCGTGTGAGGCTTATTCGGGCCGCCGGAACAGAACATAACTGATCCATCCCAACAACATCGACATCAGGACGCATGCAAGGCCATAGGTGAAGGCCGAATTGTGCGCCATGTTGAACAGCCGTCGTTCCAGCCCGGTGGCGTCCACGAACAGCGGCGTGGATTGGGCGCTCACCACCTCGCCGTCGCGGAACAGATAGACCTCGACATTATATTGGCCGCGCGTCACGCCTGCCGGCACCGGCACGCGGGTGCGAAACAGGGTCTCGCTGAGGAAATCGATGCTGCCGGGACTTTCGGTATAGAGGCCGGCGCGTTTGAGGTGCCGTTTGGCCGCGTCCAGGAAAAAACGCGGGTCGTGATGGCTGCCGATTTTGGAGGGGTAGAGATACTGGATGCCAACACCATAACGCCCCAGCGATTGCGGCGGGGCGACATGATCGATCGGCTGGGTGCTGGCGAGATAATAATAGGCGGGCAGGCCTTCAAACCGGGCCGCATCATTATTGACCCACACACCCGCAATCCGGTCGCGGCGGCGCACGGTCATCGGTTCGTCGGGACCGCGCACCACCACCACAATGTCGCGCCCCTGTGCATTTTGCGCCTGCTCGATGGCGCCGAACACCACAATATCGGTGCCGGTATAGTTCGAGGTGATCTGGATGATGTCCTGGCTGATGCCTGACACCAGGTCCTCGGCGCGGGCCGGCGCGCAGAGGAGCAGAAAAAGCAGCAGCAGAGCCCGCCTCATGGCGCCGCCTCGGACAAGGAATAGACATCGGCAGGCGTGGCGATGAGTTGCCACAAAAGACCGGCGCCAACCGTCAGCACCAGAATTGCGAGTAGAAGTCGGAGCTGTTCGCCGCGCAGCTTGGCGCCTGCCCGCACCCCAAGTTGTGCACCCACCACACCGCCCGACACCAGAAGGCCGGCCAACACAATGTCTACCGAAAAATTGTTGGTGGCCTGCAAGATGGTGGTGATGGCGGAAACGGCGATGATCTGCACCAGCGAGGTGCCCATAACCACGCGGGTGGGCATACGCAAAAGATAGATCATGGCCGGAACAATGATGAAGCCGCCGCCAATGCCCATGATGGCGCTGAGCACCCCTACGCCGAAGCCGATGGCGATCGGCGGCAGTACGCTGATATACAGGCGCGACTGGCGGAACCGCATCTTGAACGGCAGCGCCTGGATCCAGCCGCGATTGACCAGGCGCTGGCTGACGGTCGCACCCGTGCGATAGGCTTTCAGGGCAGCCAGGCTCTCGCGCAGCATGATGATGCCGATCGAGCCCAGCATCAGCACATAGGTCAGCGCCACAATCAGGTCCATCTGGCCCTGGCGGCGCATCAGGGCGAACAGCCACACGCCGGACAGTGTGCCCGCAACACCGCCCACCATCATCACCCCCGCCATGGCGAAGTCGATGGCGCGCTTGCGCCATTGTGCCAGGGCTCCCGACATGGAGGAGGCGGTGACATGGGAAAGCGTGGTTGCCACCGCGACGGTGGAGGGAATGCCGGTAAACACCAGCAGCGGCGTCATCAGGAAGCCGCCGCCGACACCGAACATGCCGGACAGAAACCCGACGCCGGTGCCGAGCGCAATCAGGACCAGCCAGTTGACTGACATCTCAGCGACGGGAAGATATATTTCCATCTAACGCTTGTCTTTTGGCCTCTGGCGTCGCTCATGGACTTTTTAGTCCACATCGCTCGTCGCCGCTACGCGTCTTTCGCTTCGCTCAGACCTAGGCGACCCTAGCCAGCGGCGCAAAATACTGCGCGTTAACGCAGTGCTCAGCCGCCCAGATCGGCGGGCTCGGGCGGCACATTGGCGCTGCGATTGAGCGGCGATGCATGGAAACTTGCCGCTGTTTTGCCGGCAGCAGCTTTGTCGGCCGCATTCAACTGGGTCTCGAGCACGGCCATACGCGCCTTGGCTTCCGCGTCACCCGTCGCGGCGGCGATGGCATACCATTTATAGGCGTCCGTCAGGCTCTGCGGCACGCCTTCGCCACGTTCATAGAGAACCGCGAGATTGAACTGAGAGTCCGAAAGACCCAGCGCCGCCGCCTTGGTGAACCAGCGTGCCGATTCCGTCATGTTTCTCTTGGCTGCGGAGCCACTGGCATAGGCCACCGCCAGATTGTGCATCGCCTTGCGGTTGCCCTGGCCCGCGGCCATTTCATACCAATGGATCGCCTTGCCGGAGTCCGCCGCGACACCCTGGCCCCGTTCATACAGGGTGCCCAGGCGATATTGGGCCACGGCCTGGCCCTTGTCCGCGGCCTGGGTCAGAAACTTGATCGCCTCCGGCAGATTGCTGCCGGTATCGAGCGCCTTGAGACCCAGAATGGCGAGCGCGACCGGATTGCCGCCATTGGCAAGCGACATAACCCGGTCGTTGGCGGCGCTTTTCGGTGCGGTGCTTTTGGCTGGTGTGACCGGCGCCGCGCTGGCCTGTTGCGACGGGATCGGCGCTGCATCGGGCTTGGCCTGCGTTCCGATGCTGGAAACATCGTCCGGCGGATTGTTCTCGGCCGCTTCTGCAAACTTGTCCGTCAAGGCCTGCGGCAAAGGAAGGGCGGAGGCTTGAACGCTGGCAGGCGGTGCCGACACAACCGGGCTGGCGGGCTTGGCCGCGGCCATCAGTTGTTCCGGCGCTTTGGCGCGCTCGCTCAACATCAGCGCTGTGGCGGCAAAAATCACCACCAGCGCGGCCACCAGCGCCGGGATCAGATAGCTCCGCCTTGCCTTTTCCTCACGCTCAGCCGTGTCGGGATGGAAAGACGATAGCCGGATGATGCGTTCGCTCTCGGCCCGTTCCAATGCGGCCTGGGCGGACAGCCTTGCCTCTGCCAGGAAATGATCCGGCTCGGGCTCGACAAAAACATCATCAAACTCCGGATAGGGTTCGATTTCGCGAGTCGGTTGCGGCAAGGCAAAGTCCTGCTGCAGGCTGGTATTGTCCTGCTGGGGCGCGGGCTCCTGCAGAAATTCCTGTGCGATGTCCAGCGCCGGAATTGCCGGATAATCTGCAATCTCCTCTGCGGCAGATTCCAGCGCCTCTGGCATCTCTACGGCAGGCTCGTCTGCGAAAGGCTCAAACGCCACCGGTTCTTCGATTTGAGCTGCGGCTTCCACAGGCTCGGCCGGCTCTTCCGCGGCGAAAAACTCCGCATGCGCTGCCGCGACATCGGTATCGGGGATTGCCGGTGCCGCCGGCCTGGTCCGTTCCATCAACCCGATATGATCTTGTTCCAGCCTTTCCAACCGGCCTGACAATTCCCGCACGGCCTCGTCGAGCAAGCGGGCCGGATCGTCCTGAACCACGGTTTCGATGGCCTTCAGACGCGACTCCAGCAAGGCGCCGGGCAGACGGGCTTCCAGTTCGATCAGCGAATGTTTCAGCTCGCGGACATTTTCCTCATGCTGTGCGGCGCGGCGCTGGTTTCCAGCCAGATCGATGGCGCGCATATTGGCGGCGGATTCGATCTTCTCCAGCGCATGGTCCAGCGCATTGGTGTTGAACTGCATTGTCTTTTCGGCCGCGGACAGCCGCGCCTCCAGCGCCTGTCCATTGTTATGGAGCCTGGCGAGATCGCCTTGCGTCAGGTCGATGCGCTGCTCCAGCAACTGCGCGGTATTGTCGGCATCTTCCCAGACCTTGCCGACATGGCTGGCGAGTTTCTCCAGATTGGTGGTGACTTGCGCCAACTGGCTGGCGGAGTTGCCGGCACTGGTGGTGAGCTGGTCCGCCAGCCGCGACAGGCCTTGATGCAGGGCCTTGATCGCTTCGCGGACATTGTCGCCGATGGCGCCGCGTTCCAGCTTTTCGAGCCTTTCGCGCAGATTGCGGACATTCTGCCCCAACTGGTCAAAGATCTGGGCTTGCTCGCGGGCATTGACGTTCATTTCCTGCGCGGTGCGCGACAGGAAGCGGTTGCTTTCGCTGTGGTTGCGCTCGCTGGAATCCAGACGGCGGCCGATGCCACGCAATTGTTCTTCGACACGGCGCCAGACTTCGGGGGACTGGTTTTCTCCGTGCCCGGCCTGCGCCCGCATCTCGGTGCTGTCGCGGAGGATCGGGCGGGGCAGGGATGGGCTATCCGATGGTGCGGTGCCGGCGGGTTCCAGTGCTATGGGCGCTGCAGGGCTCTCGCTCCCGGAAAAATCGCTCAGGATGCGGCGCGTCAGCCATTCCCCGACCGAGAGGCCTTCCCGGCGGGCAGCCGCGCGCACTGCCTCCCGCGCCTCTGGCGGAATACCGGCAACATTCCAGGGAAGTTCTGCCCGCATTTCGAATCAGTAGACCCGCACACCCTCTACAGAAGGTACCGGCCCCCAAATATTGTGTAAAGGAATGTTGACGGCGCGAGCGGTCGCCGGATGGTCCGGTTAGGCAGTCATGCACAGATACTTGGCTGATCACCGGCCGGCGGGCGCCCGGGCGGCCTATCGAATGCCCTGGGAGCCGCGCAGGCGTGGAGAATCAGTTTTCGGGGAGGGCACTTTGGGGGCAGGGGCCTGGGCGGCGGCCATGGGACTTTCCCAATTGGTGACAGCGGGGGCGGGACCTTCATCCGGCCGTGGCTTCAGGCCCATGTCGGTGGAAAACAGCATGGCGACATAGACGGTATCGCCATTTACTGCCGCGCCCACGCCGGCATGGTCGTAATTGGCGAAAATCATATTGTCCCGGTGCGCCGGGCTTTTCAGCCATTCGTCAAGGAAACGCTTTGCGAAGTCCTCGACCGTGACGCCGATCTCCTTGGTGTAGTGCTGGGCGGCGAGATTCTCTCCCAAAAGCCCCTGCCACCTGGCGTCCTGCTTCATCAGCAAGGAAGCGGAGGTATCGCCATTGGGGGCGGCATGGGCGAGATAATTCTTGGCCGCCATGTCACTGGCGCGGGCACGCGCGATCCCGGATAGTTCGGGGTCGATCGCAAGCGGCCTGGCCTTGGGATCCAGTTTCTGACGCTGTTCCTCGACCAGAATGGCAATGCGGGTTTCCAGCGCGCCCATCTGGCTTTTGGGATCGGGCGGCGAAGCGGGCGACGGCGGAGACGAATCCAAGACCGAGCAGCCGGCAAGTACCAGTACGGCCATCAAAAGAGACGCGATGCGGTTCATGGTCAAGCGGGCAATATTTCGAACAGGCCCGCCGCACCCATACCACCGCCGATGCACATGGTGACCACGCCCAGTTTGGCGCCGCGCCTGCGGCCCTCGATCAAAAGATGCCCGGTCAGGCGCGAGCCGGTCATGCCATAGGGATGGCCGATGGAAATCGCGCCGCCATTCACATTGGTCTTGGCGGGGTCCAGCCCCAATTTGTCCATGCAATAAAGGGTCTGGCTGGCAAAGGCCTCATTCAATTCCCAAAGATCGATGTCTTCGACCTTCAAACCATGGCGCGCCAACAGCTTGGGTACTGCCAGGACGGGACCGATGCCCATTTCGTCCGGCTCCACCCCCGCTGCTGCAAAACCCTTGAAGATGCCCAGCGGCTTGAGATTCTTTCTGGCGGCCATGTCCTGGCTCATCAGCATGCAGGCACTGGCGCCATCGGCAAATTGCGAGGCGTTGCCTGCCGTGATGTATTTGCCTTGCGCGACCTGCTGGCCGCCGGCATGAACCGGCTTCAGCGCCGCCAATCCTTCCAGGGTGGTGTCGGGCCGGTTGCACTCGTCGCGTTCGACGGTGAAATCGACCATGCTTTCGGCGCCGGTGGCCTTGTCCACCTTTTTCATTTTGGTGGCCAGCGGCACAATCTCGTCATTGTACTTTCCCGCTGCCTGGGCGGCGGCGGTGCGCTGCTGGCTTTGCAGGGCATACTGATCCTGGCGCTCGCGGCTGATGCCATAGCGCTCTGCCACGATCTCAGCCGTTTCGATCATGGTCATCCACAAAGCGGGTTTGATCTGCAGCAAATGTTCTTCGGTAAAATGCTTGAGGTTGATCCCGCCCATCTGAACCAGCGAGATGGATTCCACCCCGCCGCCCACCGCGATATCCGTGCCGTCGGTCATGATCTGCTGCGCGGCCATGGCGATGGCATTCAATCCGCTGGAGCAATAGCGGTTGACGGTGACCCCGGCGGTGGAAACCGGACAGCCTGCCCAGACGGCGCTTTCGCGCGCGATATTGTTGCCGGTGGCCCCTTCGGGGAAGCCGCATCCGAGATAGACATCTTCGACTTCGCCGGGTTCCAGGCCTGCGCGTGCGATGACATGTTTGACGGCATGGCCCGCCATCACCGCGCCATGGGTTTCGTTGAAACCGCCCCGGACCGACTTGGCCAGACCCGTCCGCGCCGTCGAGACAATCACTGCCTGTTTCATGGGATCTCCTTGCTGCAACCTAGCTGTTCAGCTGCTTGGCTGCCAAGGCTGGGTAGCGCAGGGTGAAGGTGATGGCGCCTGCCAGCGCGGCCAGGCTGATGGCGATGCTGCCATAAAGCGGCAACCCGGTATCGAAAGTGACCGCAGCGTCCGCCGTCGCCATGGCGGCAAAGGCCGCGGTCCAGATTGCCGAAACCAGATAGTTCACCCGCAGGAACAATGCGGGCGGCCAGCCGGCTTCGCGTGGATCCAGCCGGGCATAATCCACCGAGAAGGGCCGCTTCAGGGCCAGCGGCAGCGCCAGCAGCAAGAAGAGCGACAAGGCAGCAACAAAACGCACCGCCGCCAGCGAAAGGGTCGGGTCGAGAAAGCCCCGTCCCAAAGCCAGCAGGGCGAACAAGACTAGGCTGCCGGCATCCAGCAGCCGAAGCGAGGGGCTTTCAACAAAATCGCGGATGGTGACGACAAAAGCGGTGGCGAAAGCCACCCATAGCGCCAGGTCGACCGACAGGCGCGACAAGACCGTAAACAGAATGAATGGTGCGAAGCCCGCGACCAGGTTCATGCGCGCCCCATTGAAAACGAACAGGAAAAGAACACGGGGCGCGCGGGGGCGTCGCGCGTGCCCCGTGTTCCACTAGGCGGTTAGTTGCCGGCTTTGGATTTGGCGTAATATCCCCAGAGCCGCGCCACGCGCGCGGATGCGGGATTGGACTGGTTGACCCCGGCGAAGGTCTTGGTGGCATCGGCATATTGTCCCGAAGCCGTCTGCGCCATGCCGACAACCATGTCGGCTTCTGTGGCATCCTGGGCGCCGCCCTTGGCCTTGGCGGCCTGCGCCGCGGTGATGGCTTCCGGATACATGCCATAGCCGTAGAGCGCTTCCGCCAGCTTCACATTGTACTGGCCGTTCTGCTTGGCGCCGGCGGCGATCTGGGCCGCCATGGTCTTCTTGTCCGCATCCGCCTTGGCGGCATTATCGGGGAAACCGGTGCCGCCCAGCTTCTGGGCCTGGACGGAATCGCCATAGAAGGCCAGACGGCTGGCGGTGGAACCGATCAGCGAGGCGTCTTCAGGCCTGATCTTTCCGCCGCTCTGCAGGAACATCAGCCGGCCCATATAGACATAATCGATGTCGCGCATGCCCTTGGTGGTCAGCGACACGGCCATCAGCTGATTCCAGTCTTCCGGCATGTTGTAGTTGGCCACCAAAGACTCCAGCGTCTTTTCGGCGCCGGCTTCATCCTTCTGCTTGACCTGCGCGGCCAGGATCACATCGAGGTCATTGCGCGCAGGCTTTTGACCGGCGGCGGTGGCAGCATCCAAATTCTTCTGCGCCATGGCGGTGGCGCTGGCATAGTCGCCGCCCAGATAGAAGGCCTGCACGATCAGGGCTTGGTCAGCAGCCGGCGGGGGCGGGGTGAGCGCCTGATACAGCTTGGCGTATTTGATGGCCTTGTCGTAATGCTTGGCATTCATCGCCAATTGCAGGGCGGGCTTGTAGACATTGGCCTTGTCGGCATCCGGGATCACGCTGGGATCGGTATCGGCGGCAGCCTCGGCGTCAACACCCGCAGCCGCCAGGTCGTTCATCCCGACATGGATGCCCATCGCAAAGCGGTTGATCATCAGCGTGTCATAGGGGGTGGGACCGGACACGGCTTTGGCCTTGTCGATCGCCGCCAGCGCGGTGGGGAAGTCCTTGGCGTTGCCCGCCTTCTGGGCGTCCTGCAGGGCCTTGGCAACGGCGTTGGTAAGCTTGGGGGCCTTGGCTTCGGCCGCGGCGGCCGAATGCACGGCTCCAAACAGGAAACCCGCCGATACGGCGGCGAGGAGGAATTTGCTGGTCATCGAACGTCGTCCTTTGTGAGCGGCCTTGGGGGGCCGGGGAAGAGACCCCTGCTTGGGTGTCCTATTGTGAACGTGTTTGCAACTTTACTGTGGCCATGGGCTGTTTCCAATAAGGCGATCCGGCGCAGTGCCGGCGCGGTATATGCTGCATCGCAATATAAGATTGGGGCATCGTAAACAGTTGTTTTACCCCCGTGCTGGCAGGTTGCACGGAGAAACGGGCGCGCGTGATGACACAGGACCTCTTCCGTCTGGACGGCAAAACGGCCTTTGTTTCCGGTAGCCGGGGCCATCTGGGCAGGGCCATGACCGAGTGCCTGGCGCGTGCAGGCGCACATGTCTTTGCCAATGGGCGTGATGCCGCCGCGCTGAATGCTTTTGTCCGCGAACTGACGTCACAAGGCCTTTCGGTGGAAGCGGCAGCCTTCGATGCCCATGACGTCCAGAAGATTTGTGCCTTTTTCGGCGGCCTGAAACGGCTGGACGTGCTGGTCAACAATATCGGTTTCATGCAGGCCAAGTCCTTTGCCCAGGTCCAGGCGCAGGACTTCTCCGCCACCTACGCCGCCACCGTCGGTACGGCCTTTGAATCGGTGCGAGCCGCCTTGCCGGCGCTCAAGCAGGCGGTGGCACTGTCGGGTGACGCCAGTGTCATCAACATCTCCTCCATGTATGGGCAGGTCGCACCCGATGCCCGGCTGTATGATGCGCGCGAGCAGCAGAGCCCCTTCCACTACGGCCCGGCCAAGGCAGGGCTGGAGCAGCTCACCCGCCATCTGGCCGCCGAATTGGGGCCTGAAAAAATCCGCGTGAATGCGTTGGCGCCCGGACCCTTTCCTCAGCCCGGCAAGATGCCGCCGGGTCTGGAGCAGCGGCTGGCAGCGCGCACCATGCTGGGCCGCATCGGGGCGCCACAGGAAATTGGCGGGCCCTTGTTGTTTCTGGCCGCGCCGGCTTCCTCATTTGTGACAGGAACCTGTCTTACCGTCGACGGTGGCTGGACCGCTTGGTGAGGACAAAGGGGTTGGGGTAAAGGATGCGTATGGCGTTCCTGTCCTCCTTTCGGATCGGTCAACAGACTGTCTACCCCGAAGAGCTGCATGAGCGGCTGAAGAGTTTCGCGCTGCTGGAAAATGTCGGCGATGCGGCGCTGCGCAATCTTCTGGCCGAAGCCAATTGGTTTGCGCTGCCCGGCGGCACGCTGCTGGATCGCGATGGCGAGAACAATGCTGCCCTGTTTCTGGTGGTGACCGGCAGCCTGGGGGTGTTTGTCCTGGACGCCCAGGGCCAGCGCCAGATGGTGGCTCATATCCCGGCCGGCGAAACAGTGGGGGAAATGTCGCTGATCGCCGGCTCCAGCAATCACGCCGCCCAGCTGGTGGCGTTGCGCGACACCGAGTTGCTGCGGATCAGCCCGGACGGCTTTGAAGCACTGATCGCTCGCCATCCGCGGGTGATGATGAACCTGATGCAGATGCTGGTGAAGCGGCTGAAGGATGCCAATCGCGGCCGCAGCCCCAAATCCCAACCCAAAACCTTTGCCATCGTGCCGTTGCATGAGGGCTTGAGCGAAGTGCCCATCGCCCAGCGTCTGACCAATGCCTTGGCGGGCATGGGCAAGCGCGCCGCCGTGCTGGATGCGTCGGCCTCCGACCAAACGGCGGAATGGTTCAACACTTTCGAACAGTCGCACGATATCGTCTTCTATCGCGGCGATGCGCCAGACAGCCCCTGGACCCATCTGTGCCTGCGCCAGGCCGACCGTATCTTTCTGCTCGCCCGCGCCAATCATCCTTTGCCGCTGGCGCCGCTGGACCTTCCCGCCTTCAAGGAGCGCGCATCAGGCGCGCCCGAATTGCTGTTGCTGCATCCCGATGGCGCCAGTGCCGTCCTGCCGGAGCATTTTTCGGTGCGCGGCGGGCTGTTCTCCAACCATCATCATCTGCGCGCCGGTCACCAGGCGGATGTGGCGCGGGTCGCCCGCTTTATCGCCGGGCGTGCGGTGGGCCTGGTGCTGGCGGGCGGCGGTGCGCGCGGTTTTGCCCATATCGGCATCATCAGGGCCTTGAAGGAAGCCGGCGTTCCGTTCGACCAGCTGGGCGGCACGTCGATGGGGGCCATCATCGCGGCAGGGTTGGCGCGCGAATGGAGCCTGGAAGAGATGCGCGACCGCATGCGCGCCGTCTTTGTCGATGACAATCCACTTTCGGACTGGACCATTCCGCTGATCGCGCTGGTGAAAGGCAAGAAGGTCAGCAAGCGGCTGCGGGAGAATTTCGACGAGGTCTGCATCGAGGAGTTGCCGCTGCCTTTCTTCGCGGTGTCGTCCGATCTGACCACGGGCCGCATTCACATTCATCGCGACGGAAAATTGTGGCGCGCCTTGCGCGCCAGCGTGGCGCTGCCGGGAATCCTGCCTCCCGTCACCCACCATGGTCATCTTTTGGTGGATGGCGGGGTGATGAACAACCTGCCGGTCGATGTGATGCGCGAACAGGCCGGCGGCGCCGGTCCGATCATCGCCTGCGACATCACCGGCGAAGTGGATCTTCAGGCCCAGGACAACCGTTATGGCGAACGTCCCTGGTGGTGGCTTTTGGGCCAGCGCATGCGCGGCAATCCCTCCATCATTTCCATCCTGATGCGTTCGGGCACGGTGGGCTCGGAAGCCCAGCGCCGCGTCGTGCGCGAACAATGCGATTATCTGATAGAGCCGCCCATGCCTGATATTCAGCTGCGCGACTGGAAGAAATTCGACCAGGCGATTCAGGAAGGCTATGACACCGCGCGCGCCTGTATCGAGAAGAACGGCATTCCGCTGACGCATGTGGCCAGCGATGGGCCCGGTATGCCGGTACCACAAATAATTGTCGCTTAAATCGAGCTGTCCGGACGCACATTGCCGTCATCCGGCAAGGGCCGGTGCTTGAGCAGGTCATAGCGGCGGCCATCCGGTCCGGTGAGGATGGCGCTGTCCAGCACCGGCGAACCGAATGTGGAATGGTGCGCCGTGACGGCAAGATGGCCTTCGCCTTTGGGGCCTTCCAACAGGACCTGATAGCTGTCACTGGACCGGCCTGGGACCCAGGAAAAGAAATTGCCTTCAACGCCCACCACCGCTGCGCCCGGGCCCAGGGCTTGCCGGGCCATCCCGTCTTCGCGCACCAGCTCGCCAACCACCCGCAGTACGGGATTGTTGCGATAACCGTCATACAGGAACCAGGCGCCATAACCGCCCAGCAGCACCGGCGGCAGGGCCAGAAGCAGTATCAGGATCAGGCATCCCCACAGGCAGCCATTGCCGCGCTTTTGTGACGGGTAAGATGGCGGGAGCGCGGAAGACGGGGCCGGCATGGTCATGGCGTTGAAGGATCACAGGCTTTAGATTGGCGGACAAGAGGTTCTGATGCCCATAGATTACGACGATATGATGCAGTCCGGCGCGACCGGACTTGCCGCGCGCTATGATGAAAAGGACGTCATGCTCTATGCCCTGGGCGTGGGCATGGGGCGCGATCCGCTGGACGAAAAAGAGCTGCCGTTCGTCTATGAAAATAACGGGCTGAAAGTGATGCCCACCTTCGCCAGTGTGATCAATCGCGGCGAGGCGCCGCCCGAACGCCAACGCATGCCGCAAAAGTCGCAGATCAATTTCGCGCTTGTGGTGGATGGTGAGCGCCGCATCACCATTCACAAGCCTTTGCCGTCCAAATGCGAAGTGATTTCCGACGAGCGCATGCTGGCCATCCTGGACAAGGGCGAAGGCAAGGGGGCGGTGCTGGTGCAGGAACGGGTGACGCGCGAAGCTGCCAGCGGGGAAAAGCTGTTCACCATCGTGTCTTCAATTTTTGCGCGCGGCGATGGCGGTTTTGGCGGCTCACCCGAAGGTGGCCCTGCCTTGCACCTTATTCCCGACCGTGCTCCTGATCTGGTGAAGGAATGCGATACAAGGCCCGACCAGGCTTTGTTGTATGCCCTTTCGGGTGATCGCAATCCGCTGCACCGCGATCCCAATTTCGCAAAACTGGTGGGTTTCCCACGGCCCATCCTGCATGGACTATGTTCCTACGGCACCGCCTGCCGCGCCGTGCTTTCGACGGTGGCGCAATACCAGCCGGAACGGGTCAAGCAATTCGATGTGCGTTTTTCCAAGCCGGTATTTCCGGGCGAGACTTTGGTCGTGGAGATGTGGCAGGACGGCGCGACGATTTCCTATCGCGCCTCGGTCAAGGAGCGGCCCGGCACCGTGGTGCTGAACAATGGGCTGTGCATCCTTGCCTGATCTGGAAGAAGGCGATCCCATCGAATCTGCCGAAGCGCTGATCGCATCGGGCAGGGCGCAAGACGCAGCGCGCGATCTGCGCGCACGCCTTGACGCCGGGCGTGGCGGATTGCTGGCGCGGTTGACCTTGGTCAAGGCTCTGCTGGCCGCGGGCGATGTGCAAGACGCGCTCATGGAGGCGCGCGAGGCCGCATCGCTCAATCCGAGTGTGGCGGTTGCGGTGCTGGCCTTAGGCGAAGCCCTGCTGGCGGCGGATGCTTTGCCCACGGCAATTGCCGAACTGCAGCGCGCCTTGCGGCTTGACCCTGACCTGATCCAGGCGCGGGAATTGATCGCCTCGGCCTGGCTCCGGGCGGGTGAAGCCGACCGGGCGCTGGAATACCTCAATGCCCTTGAAAATCCGCCCGCCGAGATGATCGCGGCCTGTCATGCCATCAAGACGGCGTCACGCTCCGATGCCGGTTATGTCCGCCATCTGTTCGATCAGTTCTCCGCCGACTATGACGAGCGCATGATCGGGCACCTGGCCTATGCCGCGCCCCAGATCCTGTTCGAACTGGCCAATATGGTCATGCCGGGACAGATCGGCTTGCATATTCTGGACCTGGGTTGCGGTACCGGCCTGGCGGGCGCGGTGTTCAAGCCTTTTGCGGTCCGCCTGGATGGGGTCGATCTGTCTCCGGCCATGATCGAAAAGGCGCGGGCGCGAAACATTTATGACGATCTGGCGGTGCAGGACCTGACAACGGCGCTTGGCGCAAAAGGCCCGCCCTATGACCTGATCCTGGCGGCTGACACTCTCGTCTATCTGGGCGATCTGAAGCCGGTGTTCGAAGCCGCCTATGCCCGTCTTGCCCCGGATGGCCATTTCCTGTTCACGGTAGAGAAGGCGGCAGAAGAGGAATTTGAACTCGGTCCCAAGCGGCGCTGGCGGCACAGCGAGGCTTACCTGCGCAAACTGGCGCAGGAGGCAGGTTTCTCGGTATCGGGATTTGTGGCGGCTGCGCCACGCCGCGAGGCAAATGCGCCAGTCGAAGGTTTCGCGGTCGCGTTTGCACGCTAGAAACGGGCACTTTTGAGCCGGGTTGCGCGTTTATATCCCGCAAAGTTTGTTGGATTTTTCCCACATGGTTGCCCTGGATAACTCGGCGCTTTTCGGCCACAGAAAAGTTCCGTACCTGAAACTCACGCTCGGACCGTTGGTGGCGGGCATCGCTCTGGCCGCGGCCGCCCTGGTCATGGGCGCCCTGGTGGCGCGGGGTTTTTCCGAAAACGGCTTTCGCCTCGGCAGCCAGCTTGCCTGGCGCTACACCTGTTTCGTCTTTTTTGCAGTCTTGGTGGCGGAGCCGGCTTGCCGCGTGGCGGCCCGTTTCTTTCCAGACTTCGAGCCGCCCGCCAGCCTTGGTCGCAGGCTGATCTGGGGATTTTGTGCCAGTTACGGCGTTTATCTGCTGTCGATTTTCCTGCCCAATGTCATCGCCCTTTCCGCCGGCGCGACCTTGATGGTTTTGTTTGGCGGCGGCGTGGCGCTGGCCATGGCACTTACAGCCGCCCCGCTGCGCGGGCTGGGTGGCGCAGCCGCGCAGCTGGAAAAAGCCCGCCGGGCCATGCTGGTAACCGCCACCGCCTATTTTTGGCTTTGCTATTCCATCATGGCCTTGGCCCGGATTTCAGGGCCCCATCGGCCGGATGCTTTCTACGATGTCAGCCTGTCCCTGATGCTGGTCGGCCTGCTGGTCCGCTATGCCAATCACTGGTTTTCCGAGCCGCCTGTACAGAAGGTGTCAAATTTGGGGCAGCCTTCTGTTTCAAACTGAGCCATTCGTCCGCCTAGCGCGGGTTCCGCCGGATGTGCGACAATCGCCTCCGGGGTCACCCCTGGGGTCGTCCCCCGGGTCGAAAGGGTTCGCACGTGCGTCATGTTCTGCTGATCGCGGTTTTGCTGCTGGGTGTCCAGCCGGCCATGGGCCAGGGCCTCTGCCCGGAACCGGTCATGCCCAATCCCCTGGATGGCGCCGCCGCGACCGCGGATCAGATGCGTTCGGCCATGGCCGAGGCGCGTAATTTCATCGCCCAGTCGGGCGTCTACCAGGATTGTCTGAGCAAGGAAGTGGAAGACGCCAAGAGCCAGGCGGTAGCGTCCGGCCAGACTTTCGAGCCTTCAATCGAATCCAGTGCCCGCTCCAAGATGGATGCCAACAAAAAGCAGCAGGAACGGGTGGGCGCCACCCTCGACAGCGCCATGCTCGCTTACAAGAACGCGCATCCCAACTAGCCTCTGATTCCTTTTGCCGCGCGGGCGCGCAGGCTTGTGTGCCGCGCGGCGGAACCGCGAATCACCTATCATCCCGCCATGGGCGAGGCGGCGGTTCGAATTCCCAAGGAACGGCGGCAGCGGGATGTGTCCCGGGCAGCTTCGCGTACAGCCATTCTCGAAGCGGCGCGCCGGGTGGCGACACGCGATGGGGCGCGGGACTTGAGCCTGCGCGGCGTGGCGGCGGAAGCCGGTTTTGCTCCCGCCGCGCTCTACGGATATTTCCGCAACAAGGACGAATTGCTGCTGGCCTTGGCGGCGGACGATCTCACCGCGCTGGCGCGGGCCATGCGCGGCGCCGGTGGCCCCACCGGAGGACTGGCGGGGGCCGGAGCGGCGGCGCTGGAACTGCTCAGCGGTGCCGAGACCATGGCGGCGGCATCTGCCGCGCTGCCGGGCGCCGGCGGCAATGACGCAGAGCGCTTGTTCAATGGGCGCCTGATCGCAGCCTTGAAAGCGCTTTCGGATGCCAGCGGTCTGCCATCCAACAATCGTCAGAGCCAATGCGATGTGGTGCTGGTTGCGGCGGCCTTGACCGGCTTGGCGCTGCTTGCACGTTCCGGTCGCCTGGAAGCCTTGGGCTTTACACCTTCAGAGATGATAGCCCGCCTGGACGGACGCTTCCGCGCTTAGGCCGGGGTCTTTGCGTCGTGGGTTCGTCGCGTTCGCACGCTGTCGCTACGAACTCGCTCATGTACGTTTTCAGTACACATCGCTCGTTGCTACGCTGTCGCTAGCAACCCTGCCACGCCACAAAATCCCTCCGGCGCATTAGAGCAGGTTGGTGGATTGTCAGGCCGACAAATGCTCGGCCAGGATGACACAGCCGATCACGATCAGCACGATGCCGCCTGCGCCTTCGGCATATTTGCCGAAGCGTGCGCCCAGTGAATGACCCACCATCACACCGATGGTCGTCATGGTGAAGGTCGCGGCACCGATCGCCAGCGCGTTCACCAGGATATTGGCGTCGATCAAGGCGAGCGTGACGCCGACCGCCAGTGCGTCGATGCTGGTGCCCAAGGCGGTCAAGGCCAACACGGCAAAGGAATGGCTTTGCGGCTTTTCCTCATCCTCGTCGCGCTGAAAGCTGTCCCAGATCATCTTGATCCCGATCCCTGCCAGGATGACGAAGGCGACCCAATGATCGAAGTTCTCGACATAGCGGCTGGCAGCGCGCCCTATGGCCCAGCCGATCACCGGCGTGGTCGCCTCGATCGTGCCGAAGATCAGGCCGGTGCGCAGGGCTTCGCTGAATTTCGGACGGTGCAGCGCTGCGCCCTTGCCGAGCGCTGCCGCAAAGGCATCCGTCGACATGCTGAACGCAAGAAGAAGGACGGGAAGCGGGTTCATGCCCGGAGCGATAGCCGATCGTGCCGCGGGAGGAAAGCGGCCAGCAAATTATTGCGTGAAATGGATCTCCAGAATGGCGGTCCGCTGCGGGAAGGGGTGGAAAAGGAAATATTTGTCATTGTTGAGATTATCGATGCCCGCCGACACGCTCCAATTCTCGTCGATACGGTATTTAACCCGGCTATCGACCACGAAATATCCGGCAAAACCTTGATAGGTCTGGGAGATGGGATCGCTATTGTCGATGGTGCCGAAGCTGCGATCGCTATAGCGCGCGCCAACCGTGAAGGACCAATTGTCGTCGGGACGCCAGGTCGCCATCGCATTGGCTTTCAGCTTGGGAACGCCCGGAAGGAACTTGCCAACCGCCGCGGCAAAACCGTTGTCCTGGCGGATGCGGCCGTCGGCGGCGGTGAAGCTCGCCATCAACTCCAGTCCTGGGATGAGGACATCATATTGGTCGACGAAAAATTCGATACCGCGGACCTGGGTGCGATCGACATTCTGCACAAAGCTGAACAGGGTGTTCGAGCCGGGCAACAGGGGTGCCGATTGTGAGAGCAGGGCGCTGGTGATGTCTTCTTCGAAAAAGGTCAGGCGCATCCGGCCATTTTCTGTTGCCCGTTCCGCCGCCAGTTCATAAGAGCTTGCGCGCTCCGGCTTCAGATTGGGATTGGGCACCGTCAGCACCGTGCCGGTGGTGACTGCCTGGTAGAGTTCGGTCACCGTGGGCATGCGGAAGGCGACACCCCAGGAGCCGGTCAACGACCAGTGGTCCGAAATCTGCCAGGCCAGTGAGGCCTTGGGCGACAAGGTGCTGGCCGAGATTCTGGGCTGGCTGACATTCAGGGCAGGGGAAGAAGAAAAATTGCTGCCGCCATAGGCGCGCCAGTCTTTCCAGCACAGTGGGATCCGAAGCTTGGAATTCACGTGACTTGAAGTCGCGGC
>JADMIO011482825.1_pt1 | contig 35469 bp, 43 predicted proteins | sample 8958161 | NCBI WGS metagenome assembly JADMIO01 (sample SAMN16585339, study PRJNA669376) | soil metagenome | isolation source: Crop rotation soil | place: USA: Cullars Rotation, Alabama | collected 2011
GGCCCGCATCGTCGCGCAGATCGGCTGGAAGCTCGAGCCTGAAGGTTGCCTGCTCGGGAAACGGCCCCTCGAACTCGAGGGTCTGCACCCAGTCGCCGCCTTGCGAGGGATCGGGCAGCTTCGGCGCGTACGCCTTGCCCTGTGCCGGACGCAGGACAACCTTCTGCGCGGCAGCCCGCGCAACCGGCGCGGTGAACCCGAGCTGCATGGGTGCGAACGGCAGGCAGGCCGCATCGCGATTCACGCGCTGACAGGTGAAGCTCGCAGTGAATGCCGGACGCACCTTGTACTCCAGCACCTGGTCCTGGCTGGTCGGCACCCCCGATTCGGATTCGATGCCCTTCCCCCAGACCAGCCGCACATCGCTCTCCGGCGGCAGGCGGCGGGCGCAGCGCAGCAGCACGAGCGGCAGCTTGTCCGGGTCAGCCTTGCGCAGCATGTCGGCCGTGCTGCCGCGTTCGAGATCCCTGCCCGCCACCGCGGCGATGCGACCGCTCTTGAACAGCGCGAACAAATACCGGTCGACGAAGTCCTTGCGCGCATCGAGGAGCTGCTGCCGCTCCTCGCCTTTGACCAGACGCACGCCGATCTTTTCCTCGATGCCTTTGGCGTCGCACCACGCGTGCTCGACTATCGTCTGCTCCCTTGCGCGCGCATCGAGCGCGAAAATGAAGATCTGCTCCTCGTCGATCTGCTCATATTTGTACGGCAACTGCTCGACCACCGCTGGGCCGCCGGTGCTGAAGCTGAACCTGCCCGCCTGCACCCGCTCGCCCGACAGAGTCTTGAGATCCTCCTTCACCGCGAAACTGCAACGCACGCCCGCCCGCAAATCCCGATCGAAGTCGTACACCCAGTTCTTCTGGTCCGCCCAGCGCCCGCTACCCTTCTCCGGACAATCGATGTCGAACGGCTCGGTCAACCGCGGATCGCCGAACGGGACCATCGGCGCCGAGAAGCGCGCCGCCACCTGGCGCACGCCCTTGACTTCTCCTTGCGGGGAAAAGACTTCGACTTCGGCCGCCAGGGCGATAGACGACAGGCAGAGCAGCGCGGGCAGAACCAGGTGCAAGCGGCGGACAAGCGATAGGGGCATGAGCGCTCCGGCGGCGACGGGGAAGGCGGGCGCTATCTTATAACGGCGGGAGGCCGGGAAATGTGGCGAGGCAGGCGGGGACGCAATCCGTTTGCAGCGTCGTGGACGCTGCGTCAAGAAGGTGCCCCCAGGTGGACATTTCAATGACTTACGAGCTCGAAACCAGGACTCAATGCGAAGCAGGATTGCGGGTGACTGAATGCCCTTTTATTCGTCAAGTGACGCTTTATACTTCGTCATTTGACGGAGTATGGTTCGTCGGATGATGACGACTTCTAGTTATGCGGCAACTAGCGCTGGGTTGCGCCATTCTCGGGACTTTTGGCCACAACTCGAGTCGTCGAACTGCTGATGTACCTGCCAGACAAGTGACGCTGAGTTGACGAGTGGCTGCTATCGAGGTTGCAAAGCGAGGTACAGTTATCGGAGGAGACTATGAGGGCTCACTACGTAGCAATTGCATCAATGCTGGTTGGCATCGGAATTGGGGCAGTGGCAATTGACACCCTTCACGCCCAGGCTAAGCCGCCCGTCTACTTCATCGCAGAGAACGACGTCACCGACCCGGAGGGATATAAGACAGAGTATCTCCCGCCGGCTCAAGCGTCGATCAAGGCACACGGTGGGCGCTATCTGGCAGCCGGAACCGCTACCTCATTTGCGGGCGAGCCGCCGAAATCACGTGTAGTGATTCACGTCTGGGACAGCATGGAACAGCTCCAAAACTGGTTCAACTCACCTGACTACAGGGCCGCACGGAAAATCGGCGAGAAGTACGCCACGTTTCGCAACTACGCTATTCCGGGCGTCCCGCAATAGCTTAGCGTGAGCCGCATAACAAGCCGTTGCAGGGGAGCCGCAACAGCGGCGTTGCCGCAGTTGCGGCCCCCTGAACGGCGGCGTTAGAGGTCGACCTATCTGGAGGCAGAAATGCAGTTCGCGCCGACGTTCAATGTGCATTTGGCCGATCCGTACGGGTTTGATGAGTCGCCATTCATTGTCACGACTGCATACACCAATCAGGGTGGTTACCCGATAGGAGAGTGGTTCTTGGTAGTCCCCGATAACGGAGGGACGCTTTTTGGTAGGAGAGCGCGTCTGAACCATACTGCGTTCCCTGATGGTCCAGTTCAGTTCAACGAAGCCTTCTTGCTAGAGGAAATGCTCTCACAAGCGCAGCTTCGGCTTCGAGCCTACATACTGAAAACCAAAGGAGCGGATGCCCTCACGATATTGGGCAAACGCCTGGACCCCCTTGCTTCTGACCCAAATCTCTTCGTCCACTATTGGCTACGAGGAGCCCATGCAGCCGCGCTATCCGACATACGCACAGGGACGCAGTTGCGAGCCTCTCCATAATTTCCTATCGTGGGTGCTAGACCTACCTACCCTCGCGGGAAAGGATCTCGAATAGGACGCCTTTCAAGGAACTTGCTGGAACCTTCAACTATGGTCGGCGATACGAGAGACATATTCTTGTGCCACGCTAGCGAAGACAAGGAGGAAGTCCTGCGCCCGATAGTGGAAGCCTGCGGTCAAGCGGGGATTTCCTGTTGGTTCGACGAGGCCGAGATCAAGTGGGGCGATAGCATCACGCAGAAGGTTAACGAGGGCCTAACCAAGGCGCGATATGTAGTTGTAGTGTTCAGCACCTCTTTTGTCGAAAAGAACTGGCCTCAGAGGGAACTGTACGCGACCCTGAACCAAGAAGCTGCGACAGGTGAGGTTAAGGTACTTCCCCTACTGGTGGGTTCAGCGGCCGAGCGAAAGAAGATCCTGGTGCGATTCCCACTCCTGAATGACAAACGCTATCTGCCGTGGGACGGGGACCTTCGGGCAATAGTGGCGGCGTTGCTTGCTCGGCTACGCCCGAATGAATCGATCGAGTCGGTCCGTTCACGGCGACGCCCTCCTCCAAGTCCTGGTTTGCGGATTCCTCTTCCAAAGATCAAGAAGCAGTTCACGCAACGCGATAAAGACATTTTTCTTCGGGATTCATTCGGAGTTGTCAAGAGCTACTTTGAGAGAGCGCTGCAAGATCTCGGTGATCAGTATCAGGAGGCGCAAACCGACTTCGCGGCCGTGCACTCCTTCAAGTTTGTCGCCACCATATACGTTCGTGGAGAAGTGGGCAACAGATGAAAGATTTGGCTTGGCGGATTCTCTGGAAGCGACTCGATCGCATATCAGGCAGGGCAGTTCAGCATAGACAGTGATAACTCCTACAATGACATGCTTTCCATTTCCGTTGAGGAGAATCGCGTGGGGTTCAGAACGTCTGGGATGTGGATTGGTGGACAGGAGTATATGGGCGACGAGTTGCTGTCGGCGGAACAGGCGGCGGAGTACTTGTGGACGCGTTTTACCGACAATCTTGCATGAAGTTTGGCTCCATCCAGAGACGACCTCTAACATGCCGTTGCAGGGGAGCCTCAACAGCGGCGGTGCCGCTGTTTCGGCCCCCTGAACGGTGGCGTTAGCGGTCAGTCGGTTGTCGCGCTAGACTAGCGATGTTGACAGTAAATGGAGGCAATGATGGCCGAAGACGTCGCAGACATCGAGGCCAAGATCCGCGCGCTTAGCGCTGAGGAAAGAGCCGAGCTAATCCGCTCCCTCATTGCAGACCTGGATGGACCGGAAGATGCTGGCGTCGAGCAAGCTTGGCTGGAGGAAGCCGAAAAGCGCCACCGCGAGCTACTCGACGGCAAGGTAAAGGGGGTCCCCGGAGAGCAAGTGTTCGAGAACCTGCGCTCCCGTCTGAAGCGCTGATGAAGCTAGAGTTCCATCCCGAAGCGGAACTGGAACTTATTGAAGCGGCCTTCCGCTACGACCTAGAGGTTCCTGGCCTCGGTGAGCGGTTTGGGGCGGAGGTACAGCGTGTTACTGACCTTCTGCTCGAATATCCCAGTATAGGCAGAGAGGTCGGCTCTGGGCGGCGGAAGTTCTCGCTGCACCGATTTCCCTTCACGTTGATCTACGCGACGTCCCCGGAGGTTCTTCACGTCCTAGCCGTTGCGCACGACCGGCGCCGTCCAGGGTACTGGGGGTCGCGAAGATGACCGCTAACCAGGCAATCGAGGGGAGCGCTGAACAGCGTCGCTGTTCAGTTCCCTCGTCGCTTCGCTCCTCGGCGCCCCCTCATTGCCAACGTTAGGTGCTCTTCGTCCCGGTGAGCAAGGCAGAAGGTAAGATGCTCATTATCGAAAGCCCTTCCTCGACGATAGCCGACACCCATCTGATGAGGTAACCCATGAGTATCGAACACGCCGAATGGCAGAACCGGCGCGACTTTATCAGTAGGATGACCTTGGTGGGGACAGCGGCGCTCCTGGGACTCCGCCCCGTATCGGTCGTCGCGTCCGATTCCGCGCTGGAGACGAATACGCTTCGTCTGATGGACGCCCCCGCCCTCTGTTTCGCTCCGGAGTACGTCGCCGCAGACCTTTTGCCAAGCGAGGGTTTCACCAATATCCAGTATGTGAAGACTGGCGGAGGGGGCGGAACTTTGAAAGCCCTAGCTGAAGGCCACATCGACATCGCTGTTACCACTGCCCCCATTCTCACCATGCACGTGGACGCTGGCGACCCGGTGATCATGCTGGGAGGGCTTCATGTCGGATGCTACGAATTGTTCGGTACCGGCCGGGTCCGCACGATTCGCGACTTGAAGGGAAAAACGGTAGCCGTGGCAGGACTGGGCACCGGTTCGCACGTTTTCCTGTCCAGCATGCTCGCCTACGTGGGACTGGATCCCCAAAAGGACATCAACTGGGTAATCCATCCATTTAAGGAATTTATGCAGCTACTTGCGGAGGAGCAAATCGATGCATATATGGGCTTTCCGCCCGAACCTCAGGAGTTGCGTGCAAATAGGATTGGCCGTGTAATTATTAACTCCGCCCTCGACCGCCCGTGGTCACAATACTTCTGCTGTACTGTGGTGGCGAACCGCGAGTTTGTACGCAAGCATCCCGTAGCCACGAAGCGGGGCCTCCGAGCCATCTTAAAGGCCGCAGATATCTGCGCACTCGAGCCCGACCGCGCGGCTCGGTCGCTAGTAGACAGAGGTTTTACCTTGTCCTATGACTATGCACTTCAGACAGTCAAGGACGTGTCGTACGGCAAGTGGCGCGAGTATGACCCCGAGGATACCGTACGGTTTTATGCCCTCCGCCTGCGTGAGGCCAATTTAGTCCAGGGCAGTCCGCAACAAATTATTGCCCGGGGCACTGACTGGCGCTTCATTAACGAGCTCAGAAGGGAGCTCAAGGCGTAGCCGCGTTAGCCTTTAAAGTTTTTCGGTGGAGCGGGCTGCAGGCATTGTGCTTCACCATGTGCCGCACCTAACAAGCCGTTGCAGGGGAGCCTCAACAGCGGCGTCGCCGCTGTTTCGGCCCCCTGAACGGCGGCGTTGAGGCTGTAGAAGAATCCCCATTTCCTCTTGCCAGCGGCGCTCGCGCGTCGCATGATGGCCGCATCGCACAGCCCGATGGAGGTGCAAACCGGTGGGGCGCTACAAGCCCATCGACAAGTCCCTTCGCTTCCTCGCCGTTGATCCCGCCGCCCAGATCCTCGCCGGCAGTTTCGAGCATGCGCTCAGCCTGCTCATCGACCAAGACATCGCCTTAGAGGCCTTCGAGGCCGGCTTCAAGAACGAGGCGGTGGGCGCACCGGCCTACGCGCCTGCGGTGCTGCTCAAGATCGTGCTGCTGGCCTACAGCAAGGGGGTGGTAGGCAGCCGCGAGATCGAGGCGCTGTGCCGCCACAAAGTGCTGTTCAACGTCATTTCGGGCGACAGCCAGCCGCACTTCATCACCATTGCCAAGTTCATCAGCAGTCAACACCGTGCGATCGGGGAGCTGTTCGGGCGCGTGCTGGTGATCTGCAACCGCGAGGGCCTGATCGGGCGGCAGATGTTTGCCATCGATGGAGTGAAGCTGCCGGGCAACGCCTCGAAGGCGAAGAGCGGGCGGCGCGCGGACTTCGAGCGCGAAGCGGCGAAGATAGAAGCGCGGGTGGCCAAGATGCTCGAGACTCACCGGGAACGCGATGCGCAAGGCGAAGCGGCCGATGCTGCCGAGGCGCAACGTCGCGCCCGACGCATCGAACGGCTCAACGCGCAGGCCGAGCGGATCCGACACTGGCTTGGCGAGCATCCCCAGGACCGCAGAGGACCGCGCAACACCATTCGTCAGAGCAACCGCACCGACAGCGACTCGGCCAAGATGGCCACCAGCAAGGGGGTGATTCAAGGCTACACCGCAGTGGCGGCGGTCGACGACAAGCACCAGGTCATCGTCGAGGCCCAGGCCCACGGGGTGGGTCAGGAGCAGGACCTGCTCGGCCCCATGGTGGATGCCCTGCAGGACCAGCTGCAGTCCGACACCGTGATCAGCGCCGATGCGGGCTACTGCAGCGAGGACAACCTGCAGGCGCTCGAGCAGCGCGGCATTCGCGCCTGCATCCCCGACGGCAACTGGCGCAAGCGCGATGCACGCTTCAAAGGCCAGGCAAAGCACAAGGCGAAGAAAGACCCGCTGTGGGACAAGCGCCCAAGTCCCACAAGGCCAAGCTATTCACCCCGAAGGTACTTCGCCCCGGCGAAGGACCTGTCGCACTGCATCTGTCCGGCGGGCAAGCGCCTGTACCGAAACGGCCAGCATCGCGACTTGAAGGGGCTGCAGGCGGTGCACTTTAGCGGCACCAAGCGCGACTGCCAGAACTGTCCCTTGCGCAGCCGCTGCCTACGAAAGCCAGAGGTGACCCCGGTGCGCCAAGTAATCATCGTGATCGGCCGCACCCCGGGCAAGCCCGAGAAGGCCATCGAGCGGATGAAGCGCTACGTCGACAGCCAAGCCGGGCGAGAGATGATCACCGCACGCTTTGCCACCGGCCGAGCCGGTGTTCGGCAACATCCGGCACAACAAGGGGCTCGATCGCTTCAGCCTGCGAGGCCGCCACAAGGTCGACGGGCAGCGGAAGCTGTACTGCTTGGTGCACAACATCGAGAAGTTGGCCAACAACGGGTATGGAAGCTAGGGCAGATCGCAGAAGAGCGTGCGCTCTAAATGCGATGCATGGAGCCGGCGCTGTGTGTACAGAGCAGAAGACCGCAAGCAGCGACCGCGTACGACTGCCAGTACCTCGGCACACCGCACGCGACTGCCCTATGATGAGCAGCATGCTGCGCCGTAAATCGATTTTTCTACAGGCTCGTTCGGCGTCAATGGCGCGCCAGCGAGCAGATTGGCATAGTGGGATAATTGCGACATGAAGATCGCCATTGAATTAAACCCAGCGCAGACGGAGCGCCTGAAGGCAATTGCTGCGGATCTGGGCGTGGACGCCGAGGTGCTAGCGCAGGCTGCGGTGGCTGACCTAGTAAGCGCGAACGCCGAGGACTTCGAGTCCGCGGCGTCCCGTGTGCTTGAGAAGAATCGAGAACTGTATCGTCGCTTGGCCACATGAGATATCTCACTCTTGGCGAGGTCCTCGCGCTTCACCGGCGCATCCTCGCCGAGAGTGGCGGTCGCCCCGGCCTTCGTGATCTTGGAGCGATCGCATCTGCCCTAGCCCAGCCAAGGGTTTCTGTCGGTGGGCAGGACGCTTACCCGACCCTCACAGAGAAGGCTGCCGCGCTGGGCTTCTCGCTTATTCGAAATCACGGGTTCATCGACGGAAACAAGCGCATCGCCCATGCGGCGATGGAGATCTTCCTGGTGATGAACGGCATGGAGCTTCGTGCCTCGGTCGATGAGCAAGAGCAGTTCATTCTTGCTCTGGCGGCTGGTGACGTTTCGCGCGACGCTCTCGCCGAGTGGTTACGCGCTCACGCGACGCAACTCAATACCGGAAGCTGAAATGTTGACGCCCAACCCCGCGTTCGACCGGAGCGCCAAACAGCTGCGCTGTTTGGTGCCCGTCGCGCTTCGCGCGCCGGCGCCCGGTCAACGCGAACGTTGGGCATCATGCGATCGGTAGGCGATGAGCTTTGCTTCAATATGCACAACCATTGGAATGAGACTACGGGTAAGTTCAGCGACTAGGAGAACAGGGATGGCGTCTGCATGCACTCATATCTCACTAGCATGGCCGTGGAAGCTCCTAATGCTTCTATTTGCGGCGTGTACCATCTCGACTAACTGCGCTTTCGCTGAGCACCAGCGCAGCTCTGTCAAAACAATTGGCGTGCTCTGGAGCGGAACTCAGGAAGGGACGGCAGCCTACTGGGGCGCCTTTATCGATGGGATGCGAGAACTTGGCTGGATCGAAGGTAAGACGGCACACTTCGTTATGCGCTTCGATGACGATGATAAAGCACGACTACCGAAGCTGGCCGCAGAACTTGTAGCGCTCGACGTGGACGTTCTTGCGGTCACCGACATCGCCACACCGGCTGCGCAAATCGCAACGACCAAGATAGCGATTGTTGCTATAGATTGTTTTGACCCGGTCGCGTCGGGCTACACCAAGAGTCTCAGTACGCCGAGCGGGAACGTTACCGGAGTGACGTGGCAGTCGAGCGAGACGGCAGCCAAGCGAGTAGAGTTGGCTCGAGAACTTATACCAGGCCTTAAGCGCCTGGCCATGCTGCATGATGCCGATGATTCCGGCTCAGCAATTGAACTTCAAAGCTACTCTGCGGCGCTGGCGGGTACCGATGTGGAACTGCGTGCCTTCGAAGTAAATCATTCTCGCGACTTTCCGGGCGCATTCGCCGCCATCAAATCATATAAGCCGCAAGCCTTGCTTTACCCAACGTTGGTGCTCACTGCAGAGAATCTTGAGCAAACGGTGCGCTTTGCGAAGAAGATTCGGCTGGCAACGTTTACCGAAGCGGCTCAATTCGCGGAAGCGGGGATTTTAATCTCGTACGGAGCCGATTACCGCGATGCCTTTAAACGTGCTGCGGTCCAGGTCGACAAGGTGCTTAAGGGCGCTAGGCCGGCCAATCTTCCTTGGGAGCAGCCGACGAAGTTCGAGCTAGTAGTTAACATGAAGACTGCCAAGGCACTTGGCTTGGCTGTACCAAGATCCATCTTACTCCCAGCCACAAGGCTCATTCAATGATATCTCTCTCGGGGATTGCGGGCCAGTTTTGCTCCACTTGCGGAACGACGCCCAACTTGGCGTTGGAGCCGACTGGCTGGCGGCGTCACTTCGTGCCGCGCCAGCGGCTCAACTTAGACGTTATGCGTCGTGAAGAACGCCGCGGGTGACCGATGAATGCGGGATTTCAAGATCTTGCCGAGGGCGCGTTTGAAAGCGGTCTCGCCGCCTTTTTCCGGCAGGTGATCGCGATCGTTATGCGGCATCCCAACCCCGGGACGCGGGTAGAGAGGTCGGCGTTGTCCCCGGCGTGCCATTCCCGTAATAATTTGGGAATCCTAAGTGTGCTGTCGTGGCGCCTGAGCGCGTGTTCAGGAATCTCAACCGAGAGGAGGACAATATGAAGATCTTGTCGAGCTTTACGGCACTCGCCATGCTGCTTTCCCAGAACGTCCTTGCAAATGACTACCCGACCAAGGGGCAAAACTATCTTACGTGCGAGGCCTCGACGCTTGTCCTCGACGAGGGCCACTCACTGACGCTTCTCAAAGCGAAAGGGTTTGGTACCGTGACGACTCCTCCGTCGCACGTCGAGTGTCACGGCACGGTAGAGAGCATGCCGGATAAGTCCTTTAAGGCAGCCGGCTACTGCGTCCATACCGACCGGGATGGAGACAAGATTGCGGACCGTTGGTGGGCAGACTCTTCGATGCCAAAAGGCAAGTGGGAGGACGTCGGGATCAGCGGGAAATGGAAAGGCGTCCGCAAGAGTGGTAACTATGTTTACACCGATCTATCCACGCCCACGGAATGCCGAGGGGTGAGCAACTGGGAAGTCGAGAAGCAGTAGATGTATAGGGCGAGTACAGTTTAGAAGAGGCTAAAGCTTTAACCAGCTGTGAGGACTGCTGCAGTGGGTTGGGAGGCTACCAGTGCACCGCGAAGCCGCATAACAAGGCCATGCAGGTGACGTCGAAAGCGGCGCTTCGCTTGCTTTCGCCGGCCCCTGATGGCCGGTGGTCCGCGTCACAGGTCGGAGTCGAGGCGTGATGCCCAGCAGAGGCGGAGCAGAGATAGCGCGATGAAGTGTCAGTCGATGTGCGTGCGCAGCTTGGTACCTGTCGTGTTGGTCGCTGAGAACTCCGCATGTTTAGAATGCGTCTAGGTCGAAGCCTTTCCTTTCATCCAGGCCACGCTGCAATAGGGGTCGCTGCAGCGGGCCGCTCACCAAGTGAGATCCGTCAAGTGACCCCGTCCACGTAGGGAGGGAAGAGAACATGAACCCACGCTTGATGCGGACGCCAGGTTGGACGAGCGCAACGCTCCTAGGCCTTACACTAAACTTTGCCTACGGACCATCAATCGCGCAAACCAAGGCACCGCCCCCACCGTACCAGATCGCAGGGTCCAACCACGTATTTGTCGGCGTCATCTGGGACGCGGCTGCGATTCGCAAGGCGCTACCGCCGGGGATCATGCCAGTCAAAGACATGACTGGCGCAATCAACATCTATCAAACGGGAGGAAGTTACGCGTTCGGCCCGTACCAGTCTGCATATTTTTGGGTGGACATCGAAGGTTTCGACTCCCCCGATGGAACCAAGGGTCGATGGATGCTTGCCGGGGTCTACGGTCCAAACGACAAGATGCCCGCTGCACTGAATGAGCACTACGGTCTACCGGTCCGGCTCGGGACCTCGCGCGTGGAATCCACCTCGGAGGGAAAGCGGGCAACCGGTACGGTAAACGGTCAAGACGTTGTCTCCATCGAGATCAAGTCCTTCCCCGGCGAGTGCCAAGCCGTTGCCGGCACCTTGAACTACCCTGGAATCTCTGCGAAGAGCAAGCAACTGGCCGTAAACGAGATACCCTACGTCGGCGAGGCCTGTAAGGCGGAGCCCATCTCGGTCAATGTCACTGCACCACCGGGAGACCCGTTCTCGGCGTTTCCGATCGCCAAGGTGATATGGGCCGCCGAGTTCAAGAACGCGTCCTTCTCCTTCAGTCCACCCAAGCTCGCTGTGAAGTAGCCTTAGCCTCTGGGCGATCAGTGCAGTGACGCCGAACGTCGCGCTCGACCGGGCGCCGGTCAGCACGAACGTTCGGCGGCTTATGGGCCAGCTCTCGGATAGCGGAGAACAAGTATGTTGAAAGGGGGCTGTTTGTGTGGCGGCATCAGGTACGAGATCGTGGGCCCGGTTGGAAGGTCACTCTATTGCCACTGTTCGATGTGCAGAAAATGGCATGGCTCTGCATTCAGAGCCAGAATCGCGGTTCCCAAGAGCTCGTTCCAGCTTGTCTGCGGCGCGGAACTCTTGGTTGAGTATCGGTCATCCTCCAGCACGATTAGGAGATTTTGCCGCGTGTGCGGGTCGCCGATGATGAACTCATGGGATCCAGATCCAGACAACTACGGTTTAGCGATGGGCACACTCGAGGATGATCCTGGAGTAAGGCCCTCGTGTCACGTCTTTGTCGGTTCGAAGGCCCCCTGGTACGAGATCACAGACGGACTTCGACAGTATCAGGAGTTTCCGAAATGAACGGAAAGCGGTACGCAAGGCTGTGCGGCATGCTCGAGTTGCGCCGAGCCGCAGCGCGACGAAGCGGCGAAAGGATTCAAAGATCTCAATAACAAAGCGACGGAAAGAGTCAAGAGTGTCGATGAGAACGTTGCCAAAGCGCTTGAACATACCCATCTGAGGCTTGCCGATGTTCAGCTGAGGATGGAAGCCGCTGTTTTTCACGCCGCCCACGCGCCAAAGACTCCTCGCACCGACTTGGTGGTGTTCGCCGATCAGATCGATCGAAGCATTGGCCGTGTCAGCCCAGGCGTCTTGGATCATGCCCTCTCGACAGTGTTGGACTATGTAGAGACATCTGACCGTATTGATCCACCCACACGCACAAACTTCCTGCAACTGGCGACGAAACTTGTCGCCGCAGAATCGCGTATTTGGTGAGCGGCTGCGTGAAATATTGGCGACGAAACCGGAATGAGGGCTCAGCACGTTTGGCATGTGACTGCTAACCCGCGGTTGCATGGGAGCGCCGAACAGCGTGGCCGCCGTCCGGTACCCGCAGCGCTGCGCGCCGGCGCCCCCTGAACTGCAACGTGTTAGCCTTCACGGATCAGTGCAATGCTTAAGCAACGAGCCGAAAAGACAGCCGGCGGGAAATGGTTTATACCAGCGGCGGACCGCAACAAGGACCCAATCCTTGGCGTGCTCACGCGGGTTCTACCCAGCCGCGGCCTAGTCTTGGAGGTCGCCAGCGGCACCGGACAGCATGTCATGCATTTCGCCGAAGCGCTCTCCGACCTCACTTGGCAGCCGTCCGATCCGGACGCGGAACTTCGCGAGTCTATTGCCCTGCGCATCCAGGAGGAGCGCCGGGCCAACGTCAATTGGCCCATCGACCTTGATGTGACCAAACTCCCGTGGCCGTTGCAAACGGCGGATGCGGTGGTGGCGATTAACCTGATTCACGTCGCTCCGTGGTCGGCGACGCTGGCCTTGTTCGAAGGCGCGAAGGCTTTGCTTTCGACACAGAACGTTCTGTTCTTATACGGCCCGTACCGCCGCTTTGGTCGCCATACCTCGATGAGTAATGAGCAGTTCGATTCTGACCTTCGTGCGCAAGATTCCGAGTGGGGCCTCCGCGACCTTGAGTCGGTGTCCGAGATGGCTGCGACCTCTGGATTCGCGTTGGCCGAGATCGTCGAAATGCCAGCGAACAACCTCGCTGTGGTCTTCAAGCGGACATGACGGCCAACCATTGGCTGGAGCGGACCGCCCAACAGCGTCGCTGCGCTCGCTGTTTGGTTCCCTCCTCACTTCGTTCGTCGGCGGCCGCTCAGCCGGGGCGTTAGACGCCGGGGAGAGATCATGCCAGTTATGCGTATGGACAACGTCGGCATCGTTGTGGAAGACATCGATGCCGCCATTGAGTTCTTCACCGAACTTGGTCTCCATCTCGAAGGGCGTGCCCCAGTTGAAGGAAGCTGGGCAGATGGCGTCACCGGATTGCGCGACATGCGCGTCGAAATTGCCATGATGCGTTCACCGGACGGTCACAGCCGTCTTGAGTTGTCCCGCTTCCTCGCGCCGCCGGTGGTCGCCGATCATCGCGTCGCGCCAGTGAACGCTCTCGGCTACCTACGCGTCATGTTCACCGTGGAGGACATCGACGATACGCTTGTCCGGCTCAGCAAACGCGGCGCGAAACTCGTCGGCGAAGTGGTCCAGTATGAGGACATATATCGACTCTGCTATATCCGCGGTCCCGAAGGAATCCTCATCGGACTCGCCGAACAGCTCCGGCAGCAGACTTCCCGAGAGAATCGGATAGGACATGACCGTTAAGAACTAAAGAATTGGCGTCTAACCTGCACGTCAAGCTGACCACCGAACGGCGTTGCCGTTCGGCACGCTCTGTGCTGCACGCTCCGGCGGCAGCTCAGGTGCGGCGTTAAGGCCGACCTCAGCGCCAAGCGGCTGCAACTGCTGAAGGAAACCATCCCACAGCTCACCCGGCTTGCAGTCCTTTGGAACCCAGACACACCTTACCATACCAAGGTGATTCAGGACCTCAAGGCGATGGCACCCTCTCTGTCGATCGAACTGAGTTTCGTGGCCGCGCGAGCGCCTGAACAATTCAACGCGGCATTTTCAGCCGTCCACCGAGCGCATGCGCAAGCCCTCTATGTGATCGAGGATCCCAGCTTCTTCAGTGGTCGAACGACACTTGTTACTCTGAGGTCCAGGGCCCGCCTACCTATCATCTATTGGTCGAAGCACTTGGCCGAAGCAGGCGGGCTCATGTCTTATGGAGCGAACTACAGTGACCTGATGCGACGACCGGTCGGGTACGTCGACAAGATCCTTAACAGCGCCAAGCCAGGCGATCTTCCGATCGAGCAACCGACCAAAATCGATCTCGTCATCAACCTCAGAAGTGGCAAAAGCCCTCCGGCTGACCGTCCCACATTCGATCCTCCTGCAAGCAGACGAGCTGATCCAGTGAGAGTGCGGCCCAAACAGCGCATCAACACGGACCCACAACAGCAGCGCTACGCTCTGTTGTGGGCCGGTTATGCGCGCCCGTGCCGTTCGACGTCAAATGCCCATCCGAGGGAATTTGACTGCCGCAGTCTTGAGGTGAGGTGAGGAGGCAATTCACTGACCGCCGGGCATTCGTCGCTAGCTTGGCCCTCGCAGCGCTCGGGACAATGCCAGCAACTCAAGCGCAGATGGATCGGAAGGTCTACCGAATTGGCATCGCCTCTATTGATACAACCGGGGACTTCGCTGGCCCGAGCAGCCACTGACACCAGGGAGGAGGTTGAGGCAATGGGTGATAAGAGCGGTGACGGTCGCTGCCGTCGCAGCTTTCTCGCTAGGACGTTAGCGCTCGGCGCTGCTTCGCTGCTTAGTGTTCCGCTCACGGATGCGAGCGAACCGCCTCCCGAGACGAAGAAGATCCGGGTCCTACACAGCCCAGGCATCTGTCTCGCACCGCAGTACCTCGCCGAAGATCTGTTGCACCTCGAAGGGTTTTCCGAAGTGGAGTACGTGAGCGACCAATACGACAGCGGCTTCGCAAACCTTGCAATGGACAAAGCTGACGTTACTATGAATGATGCGCTTGGCGCCCTGCCCGTGCTCGACGCGGGGATGCCGGTGGTACTAATAGGAGGCATCCACGCGGGGTGCTTCGAGTTGTTCGGAACACGACAGATCCATGGAATCCGAGACCTCAAGGGAAAGACCATCGCCGTCTACGCCTTAGGCGGGGGCTCCCATATCATCGTTGCCAGCATGCTGGCCTACGTCGGGATGAATCCTAACGACGTGCAATGGGTCTCCGGCGGCGACGACGCAATGCGTCTGTTCGTTGATGGAAAGGCCGATGCATTCATCGGTTTTCCCCCGCACCCACAGGAGCTACGGGCGAAAATGGTCGGTCATGTCATTCTCGATACGTCACAGGACCGCCCCTGGTCGCAGTACTTCTGTTGCGTGTTGGGTGCAACCCGACGTTTCACCGAGAAGAACCCGATCGCGACAAAGCGGGCCCTGCGAGCCTTCCTTAAGGCGACCGACATCTGCGCTCGGGAGCCGGCGCGAGCTGCGCGCTACATGGTGGAAAAGGGCTACGAACCCCGCTACGCAGTTGCTTATGAAGTGCTCACTCAGATCTCCTATCGCATGTGGCGCGAGGCGAACCCAGAGAACACCCTCCGCTTCTACGCTTTGCGCCTGCACGAAGTCGGAATGCTCAAGACCAACCCGAACAAACTCATCGCACAGGGAGCGGACTGGCGGTTTCTGAGCGAATTGAAGAAAGAGCTCAAGGCGTAAGCGTGCAGTGGACAAGAGCAAGCTAACTTGGCGATCAACCTGACCGGTCAACAGCGGCGCCGCGCGTGCTGTTGCCCGGCAGGTTATCGCAAGCGTTCGGCCGCTGGGGCACCAGCGCCCGTGAAACCGATCAGGCACCAGCAAGACGAGGACAACATATGCGCCACGCGCGACGCATCGTCGCGTTCAACTGGGTAACCGCGGACGGGTACTTCGCTGGACCGGATGGGAATTTGGACTGGTCGTACCGGATGAGGAGCAGGCCCAGGCGGCCGCGGAGGACATCATAAACTTCGACACTGTCCTGTTTGGGCGTCGGACGTACGAAATCTTTGAGGGATTTTGGCGGCACGCGGTCGTCGACGCCTCCGGCACAGTTCCAGACCCGCACCATCCGGGACGACGATCGTTGGAACACGGCGTGATAGCGCTCGCGTTAAACGGGATGACGAAGCTCGTCTTTTCCAGAACTATGCAGGACGTCACTTGGAGGAATGCGCGACTTCTCCACGAACTCGACCCACACAAGATCGAAGCCATGAAGAGGCAGCCCGGTGACCATATGATCGTCTTTGGTAGCGGCTCCATCGTGTCGCAGCTGACGCAGTACGGTTTGATCGACGAGTATCACTTCGTCGTCTGCCCGATCCTCCTTGGAAGCGGCCAGCCGCTGCTCAGTGGTGTATCACGACGCTTGCAGCTCGATCTATTGGAGGCCAAACCCCTCCCGTCGGGCAACGTCATGCTCCGGTATGCACGCCCGAACTAGATTAACGGTGAGAGCGGCCGCCGAACCAAGCGCTGCACCTGACTGCCTACACCGCCGCTACGCTGCGGCTTCTGGCAGCAGGTGAGCGCCAGCGTTCGGGCGGCACCGATGGCACCCGACAATGGAGGGGACACGGTGATTTCGGACGCAAACGTGACGACCGTAAACGTTGCCGTGGTCCAGGCTGGATCGGTGCCGTTCGACCCCGGCGCCTGCGTCGATAAGGCAGTTCGCCTCATCGGACAAGCCGCGGCTGACGGCGCAAGAGTGATCGTCTTTCCAGAAGCATTCATCACCGGATATCCAAAAGGCCTCAACTATGGTCTCGTGGTTGGCGCGCGTGATGCCCCCGGGCGTGAAGAATTTCGTCTGTACCTCGATGGGGCGATCGACGTGCCCGGCCCATATACCATGCGACTGGGCGAGGCTGCAGCAGCAAATGGCAGTTACGTGGTCATTGGTGTCGTCGAGCGCGAGCTAGGGACCTGCTACTGCACGGTCCTCTTCTTCGCCCCGGACGGCCAGCTGCTCGGAAAGCACCGCAAGCTCATGCCGACTGCATTAGAGCGGATGATCTGGGGCTTCGGCGACGGTTCGACACTCACAGTGGTCGATAGTCCCTATGGTCGGATAGGGTCGGTCATCTGTTGGGAAAACTACATGCCGATGCTCCGGATGGCGATGTACTCTAAGAATGTCGCTCTCTACTGCGCGCCCACGGCCGACGATCGAGACACCTGGCTCCCTTCGATGCAGCATGTCGCGCTCGAAGGGCGCTGCTTCGTCCTGACCGCTTGTCAGTTCGTCCGCAGGAAGGATTTTCCGGAGACCGTGCGGGTATCTCTCGGCGATTCGCCAGACGCTGTACTGATGCGCGGCGGCAGCGCCATCATCAACCCTCTTGGCAGGGTACTTGCTGGTCCGCATTTCGAGGGCGAAATCATTCTCAGCGCGATCCTTGATCTCAAGGACATCGGCCGGGGCAAATTCGATTTCGATGTCGCAGGCCACTACAGCCGGCCAGATGTCTTTCGGTTGATGGTCAACGAGGCGCCGATGCGTGCCGTCGTAACCAAGGGGAGCGACTCAGCTGGTTAGAATACCGCCCAACCGAGCAATCGAGGGGGGCGCTGAGCAGCGTCGCTGCTCAGTTCTCTCATCGCTTCGCTCTTCGGCGCCCCGTCATTGCCAACGTCGGGCGTCACTCACACCGGTGGTCATATGAAGGCCGCGTTAGAGCTCCACGATTCGCGGATTGACCAAATTTCCCTGGCAGGCGGTAGCGCTACCGTTCATTTTCCGCACGCATACATACACAAGTCGCCCGGCACGCCTGGCAAGGATCCTGGAACGGGCTGGAGCCAGGAGGTTCAGTTGGTATTGGAATCGGCCACCCACTCAGGTGCTATGCCCGCTCTTCCAAACACAATCTCTGACGGTTACTTGGAAGTCGGTGGCGTTCGCCATGAGCTTGTGCCATTGCCGTTCAGCCGGCGAGGAGCAGCGACCCTTGCGCTCCTGTTCACTGATGGAACACGCCTTGAGGTAAGTGGCGAGCGGCCGGTTATCGAGTTGATGGGGGTCGCGAAGTTCTTGGAGAACTATCCGTGACGCCCAACCGCTGCATCGACCGACGCGCCCAACAGCGTGGGCGCTGTTGGGTTCCCGTGGCGCTATGCGCGTCGGCGCCCGGTCATGCAGGTCGATGGGCGTGAAAGTTGGTCGCTCCGTTGTCACACACACAACCTAGAGGAGGCAATTATGAAACGTATCTGCCAGGTGCGGCCGTTGACACTGGTGCGTGGTCTGTTTGTGGCCGCGATCTATATGACGCTTTCGGGCGCCGCGACGGCGCAGAACACCGACGCCTTTGTGACCAACTACATTAAGGCGCTCAACGCAAGTATGCCACCGAGCGGGGACGCTGCTGTCATCGCGAACGCATTCACCGAGAACGGTATACATCATGGAGTGAACCAAGGTCCTCCCGAGGTAGGACGTAAGCAGATCCAGGAGTTCTTTGCTGGCTTCAAGGACAGATTCGAGGACTGGACCCACGTCGAGACAAGCCGCCTAATACAAGGTAACCGTGCCGTTTGGGAGGGCACTGCAGAGGGTCACCCTAAAGGGAGTAGTAAGGTCGTTAAGTTGCCGATCGTCTTCATCTTCGATTTTGATTCTCAGGGCAAAGCAAAGGAGACGCGTGTTTACGTCGACGTCCATTTGATAGGCGAGCAGCTCAACTGACGTTGCTTTGCGCACGCCGAACCATCAGTTGCACCGGCTTCATGCAGCATAGCGAAGCGGCGCTGCATGCAAGCCGGTGAACTGAGTGTGCTGATCGTTGTGCTTCTTCTGCTGCTGAGGGCATGAGGAGGCCTAACAGATGGCAGTTCCGATGACGTGAGATATAGGCGAGCTGCTCTTCGTTCGTAGCCTGAACCACGTGAGCGGCACCTGACTGGCGGTCAGATCACCGACCGGTGGTTGCGTAGGACCGCGTGCTTCCCGCGGATTGATGGGCTCTGACGCCTTCTCCACGATCCATGTGTCAGTCTCAGCAGCCCGGATCGCGCTAGACTGCTCCGTCCACGCTACCATCGCCTCACTCCAAAAAAACGCCATGAAGCAACGATGCCGAGCCAACAGCGCCGCAGCTCTGGCCTTGGCGAGTGTGTTGGCAACGGCCGGGTGCGCGACTGGCTCGAGCGCTCACTCGCACACTGCGACATTGAAGGACGCCGAGGTGGCGCTCGCGGGCTTCACGGCAGTCGATCCCTCGCTCGAGCAACTTGTGCAAAATGCGTATGGATTTGCCATCTATCCGTGCGTAGGCAAGGGCGGGCTCATCTTCGGCGGCGCCTCCGGACGAGGCATCGTGTATGAGCAAGGCAAGCCAGTGGGCAGAACCAAGCTCACCGAGGTGACCGTGGGGCCGCAAATCGGCGGACAAACCTACAGCGAGTTGCTGTTGTTCAAGGATAAGGCGGCGCTGGACGGATTCAAGGGCCGCAGCTCGAAGCTGGCTGCGCAGGCCTCCGCGGTGATCAACACTGACGGTGCCGCTGCCAAGGCCTCCTACGACAGCAGCGACGTCGCCGTATTCATTCTCGTGAAGGGCGGGGTGATGGTCGAGGTGTCGGTCGGTAAACAGACGTTTGCGTTCGAACCCGGGATGGCCGATTAGAGCGGCAGAAGTCGCACGTGATTGCGCGCGGCGCCGATCATTGACCTATGAGCGGATCCGGCACTGCAGTTGGCCGCACGCGCTCCTTCGCAATGAATTGCGCGCTACCCTTGAGGAGCTATCCGCATCCTGCCGATACGACCTGGCCAGGCTGGTCGCGCAGCCGCGAGAGAGCGAGCGCCAGCAAGGCCGTACGAGCGTGGGCTACCCAAAGCGCGCGCCATCGCGAGAGCCTACCAAGTGGCGGCCGCCCAACAGTCTCCCGCCGCGCTTCGCGCGGCGGCGCCCGGGTATGCCCGGCGCTGAGCGTCAGACGGATCTGAGCACAAAAGCGCATCATACTGCCCAAACCTGCAGTGCCACGGGAGGCGCAATGCAATCGAATGGGGACGCAATCACCAAACCTGTCTGCGCTGAATCCTTGCGCCGCCGTCGGCTACTACAAGGACTTGGCGCCGTCGTGGCGCATACCGTCACGGCATCGCAAGTCATCGCCGCAGCTTCCTCGGATCGGGGCGGCAGTGCACCCGACGATGCGCGAGGGCAAAGCGAGATGGGGACGAATGACGACGTAGCCTATGGCCAGACGCTTCTTCCAAGAGGTATTCGCTCCCGTTTTGTGGATAACAACAACGGCTGCACCATGCACGCCTTGGAAGCCGGTGCTGAAGGTCAACCCTTGGTGCTTCTGCTCCATGGGTTTCCTGAACTTGCCTTCAGTTGGCGCAACCAGTTGCTCCCGCTCGCCGGTGCGGGATTTCATGTCCTCGCCCCCGACCTGCGAGGGTACGGGCGCAGTTCCGGAACAGATATCAGCTTCGAGGATGACTTATCGCCCTTCACGCTGATCAACCGCGTGACTGATGCGTTGGGGTTAGCGCACGCGCTCGGGTACCGGGAAGCTGCCGCAGTGATCGGTCATGACTATGGATCGCCAATTGCGGCCTGGTGTGCACTGATAAGGCCAGACGTCTTTCGCTCGGTCGTGTTGATGAGTGCACCGTTTGGCGGCCCGCCACCGCCAGTGTTGAATACCGCATCCGAGCACGCGCCGGCCCCCAGTTCGTCCAACCCCAGCATCTTCGATGAACTGGCTACGCTTCCCGTTCCTCGGAAACACTATCAGAAGTACTACGCGACGCGCGAGGCCAATGGCGACATGTGGCATGCGCCGCAAGGCGTGCACGACTTTTTGCGAGCTTACTATCATATGAAGAGCGCCGACTGGAAGCAAAACCGGCCTTTTCCACTGAAGGCCAGGACGGCGACCGAATGGGCTAAGCTACCCCGCTACTACATCATGGATTTGGACAAAGGCATGGCGGGGACAGTGGCGCCGGAAATGCCGTCACCTAGCGAGATCGACGAATGCAAGTGGCTTACCGAGGAAGAACTCGCGGTCTACAGCAAGGAATACGAGCGGACGGGATTCCAGGGCGGCCTCCAAGCCTATAGGGTCAGGTGGATCGAAACGCACACACGGGAGTTAAAGGTCTTTTCGGGCCGCACATTGGACGTGCCATCGCTTTTCATCGGGGGAGAGAGCGACTGGGGCGTGTATCAGGACCCGGGAGCATTTGAAAGGATGCAGAAGTCGGCATGCACTCGAATGCGGGGTGCGCACTTGGTAAAAGGAGCGGGCCACTGGGTGCAGCAGGAGAGCGCCGAGGAGGTGAACAAGTTACTCATGGCGTTCTTGCGATAGAGCCGAGCAAGCCCATGGACCCAACGGACCGGTCAACGGCGGCGCCTTGCGCGCTGTTGCGCGGCCGTTGATGGGCGGCGTTGGACTTGTGCCGTAAGTGTCTTGAACGACGGGATCGTATGAAGCTGCAAGTCAACGATTGGCAGTTCATCTTGCTTCTGCCCCTTGCCCTGCTGACAGCCATGACCACGATCATGGCCGATGTGGAAGCGCTGCGAGCCCATACTCATCGGCTCGGGCTAACCCTTAACAGCCATGCGGTTCGCGACGCGCAGGAGCTGCGCCGCGCAATTTCGAGAATGGAGAGCGAGCGGCTCCAAGCGGCCATTGTATTCAACACGCCCCTCCTCCTTGCTCACCGAGATACTCTTGTAAAGGCCCTCTCGCAGATTCTTCCAGTGATCAGTGAGGGCAGAGATTTCGCTCGGGCTGGGGCGTTGCTCACATACTCTGCCGATTACGTCGATATGTACAGGCGGAGTGCCGCGTACGTCGATAAGATTCTGAAAGGGGCAAGACCTGGAGAGATCCCTATCGAACGGGCGGTCACATTCGACCTCGTCGTGAACATGAAGACCGCGAAGGCGCTTGGTATATCGATACCTGAGTCGATTCTTCTCGGTGCGAACGAAGTCCTTCGATGAAGTCCGAATGGACTTCGAGCCCAATGACTTATGCCACCGCCTCAACCGGATGCTCAGCAGGATCTTCTCTTGATGTCGACTCTGCCAACGCGTCAGTCCACTTCAGATTTGCTGTGCCGTACCTTCGTTGTAAGCGCCTTGCCCTTACAGCCTCATCGCGCGCCCGCGGCTCCGATGTTTAGCGCCACCGACGCCAAGTTTGGCGTGCGGCCGCAACGCATCGAGCCGATACGAGGGAGGCTTTAGGAAGTGGTGAGGGCCAACATTGCGTTGTAGAGGAGCTTCAGCAGCGTCGATGTCGCTGCTTCGGCCCTTGGAGTGCTGGCGTTTTGGTGCCCCATACGACCCGCAGCTGCTATTGCGAGCGCAGGCAGTCGTGACCGGGCGCTTTAGTTCTGTAGGCGAATCTAAGAGGAGCCCGACATGTGCAGAACACCTGTACGACCCCGCAACGCTATCGGCCCAGGGCGTCGAACGTTTCTTAAGGCGGGCGGTGCGACCGCGCTCGGCCTTGCAGGTAGTACTTTCCTTGGGAGATTGGCCCACGCGGATGCCCTGACGAAGGCGCAGCGTGACACGATGACCCCGCAGCAGATCATCGAAGCAATGAAACAGGGGAACGACCGCTTTCGACGAGGTGAGAGGAAGAACCGCAATTACCTGCGGGAACAAAGCGCGAGTGCGAAGGGGCAGTTTCCCGCGGCCGTGCTTCTGAGCTGTATCGACTCGCGCGCGCCGGCGGAAGTGATTATGGACCTCGGCATCGGGGATATCTTCAATTGCCGGGTCGCAGGCAACGTCGCGAACGAAGACATCCTCGGCAGCATGGAGTTTGCCTGCAAACTGGCCGGTGCCAAGGTCGTCCTGGTGATGGGGCATACGGGCTGCGGCGCGATCAAAGGCGCGATAGACAAGGCCCAGTTGGGCAATCTCACCGGACTGCTGGCCAAGATACAGCCCGCGGTGCAGGCAACGACCTATAGCGGCGAGCGCTCGGCGAGCAACTACTCCTTTGTCGACGCGGTGGCGCGGACGAACGTTGAGCTCACCTTGGCCAGCATCCGGAAAGATAGCCCGGTGCTCGCCGAACTGGCAGCTAACGGCGCCATCAAGATGACGGGCGCGATGTACAACTTGGAAACGGGCGGTGTGGAGTTCTTCGTCTGAATGCAGAAAGCGGACGATCGCATCCAAACTCAACAATCGCGCATAACATCCCAATGAAACGACCGCCCAAAATGGTCCTGCGCCCACTGCCGGGTTCCGTCCTCCCTTCGATCGTCGGCGCCCGCTCAACTTAAGCTGCCAAGGCAGACCTTGCCAGATGATGTTCAAGATTGAACGAAGTCGTGTAGCTGGTTTGCTGACCGCGGTAGCCTGCGCAATAGCTAGCCCGCTCCACTTATCACATGTGGCGATTGCAGGCGACTACCCGACCCGACCCATAACTATCATCGTTCCCTTCCCCGCTGGGGGAGGGACGGACGTCCAGGCGCGGCTGATCGCCAAAACCTTGGCCGAACGACTCGGGAAGCCGGTGCTCGTAGACAATCGCCCCGGCGCGGCCGGGCGTATCGGAACAGCGCTCGCGGCGCGCGCGGCCCCGGATGGTTACACGCTGCTGCTTGGTAGCATCACTACGTTTGTCGTCGAGCCTGCCGTCCGAAAGGACGTCGGATACGAGGTGGCTCAAGATTTTGAAGCTATCATCCTTGCGACTACGAGCCCCGGCGTAGTGGTAGTCAACCCGGCCCTGGGAGCGGGCAATCTGTCAGAACTGCTAGCCATAGCACACGCGCGTCCTGGCAAGCTGACCTACGGAACACCGGGACCTGGCAGCACCGCTCACTTCTTCACTGAGGTATTCAAGCACTCGACTGGAGTCGACATCGTGCACGTGCCCTACAAGGGTGAAGCGCCCGCGATCGTCGATATCATAGGCGGCCAGATTTCCATGATGTTCAGCTCGGTCCCCGCTGCGCTTCCTCAGATCAAAGGCGGGAAGCTGCGCGCGATTGCGGTAACAGGTCCCAAGCGGCTTCCTTTCCTGCCCAGTGTGCCCACGCTAAAGGAACTAGGTATTCCAAACATGGAGTTCCAGTCGTGGTGGGGATTCGTTGCCCCGAGAAGGACACCACCCGAAATCATCGCTCGCTTGACTAAGGAACTGAACTGGGTACTAACCGCTCCCGAACTTGTCGCCGCCCTCGAACAACAGGGCGTGATAGCGGAGCCGGCACCACCGGGGGCGTTTGCCGAGCAGATCAAGTCCCAGACGAGCCTGGTGTCCAGTCTTGTAAAAGTGATCAATTTCAAGGCAGATGAGTAAGAGGTGCTGTTGCAGCCTCTAGAGACGAAGGCGTCGGCAAAATGATTCCGATGGCGTCCAATCCGCCGTTGAGACGGGGCGCCGAACGGAGTTGGTGTTCGGATTCCGCCGCCCTTTGCGCGCGTGCGCTAAGTCAAAGGAATTCGGCTGGCCTCTCAGTCGTATGCAATCTGTAACCGCCGGGATGCTAGCCTGTCAGCTTCGGCGCTTGAACGAAGAGCCCCCAGCCTAGCCGCATGTTTCGGGCGCTGTTGCTTGGAGCGCGACGCTGCACGAGTAGGCGTGCTTGCTGGGCGCCAACGTTCCGTCGCGCAGTTGCGGACCGCCGCTCAATGTCATGAGTGGGACGAGGATCATGGAGCAAACAAGCACACAAGCGATGTATCCACGTTTGCTTCGCCGCGTACGCGCATTTCTGGTCGACTCTGTGGTCTTCATCATTCTACTTTACGCATGGATGGTTGCTTTACCAGCGTTCGGTGAGCTCCCATTTCTGAAGATCGCGGTGCTGCCGGCTGCCATACTGATTCTTGAGCCAGGCCTGGTTGCGTTTACTGGCGGCACGCTTGGGCATCATCTGCTGGGGCTTCGCATCCGGGATGCGTCGCAGGACCAGCACATAGGATTCGGACGCGCCATCGCTCGGGCAATCATACGTTTTCTGCTGGGGTGGCTGTCGTTTGTCTTCGTCCTCGTTACGAGGAAGCATCAAGCGCTTCATGATTACTTCACATCAACCGTGGTTGTGCTTCGCCGCCCACATTCCGTTCCTGCATACGAGAAGTTTGCCGAACGTGCAGAAGATCCTGCGGCTTATGTCTACCCATCCAAGCGTCGGCGCGTATTGATGATCTTCATCTATCTGATCCTCGGAACTGTCGTGGTCGGCGTCTTCCACGCTCTGGTCGTATCTGACGCATGCCTGGGCAGTTCCCGTTGTAGCCCAAGGGATGCGATACTGTCCCAACTCCTGTCCGCACTCTGGCTAGCTGCGATTGGAGCGACGCTTGTTCTCGGCTGGCGGGGGCTCCTCTTCGGTTGCCGGCGATCGAGCCGCGCGTCAGCGGTCACGCTCGACGCCCCAAAGCCAGTCAGGCCGGACCCATGAAAGCCGCACTCCGCTTGCTCTGGTCGCCCGGTAAACTTGTAGCGTCGGCCGCATGTGGGAGCGCGAAGACGCTCCTCGGAGACTGGCCGGCTGAATCGTTCGGCGGCGCAAGGAAAGCGATGCTGGTTCGGAAAAGTACGGCAGGCGACTTCGAGGCCATTCTGGCAATCGTCAACGACGCTGCGCGAGCGTACCGAGGCGTCATACCGGCCGACCGCTGGCACGAGCCATACATGTCTTCTGCTGAGCTGGCCCAAGAGATCGCTGACGGAATCGGCTTTTGGGCGGCGGAGGACGAAGGACGTCTCCTGGGGGTGATGGGGATTCAAGACAAGGGAGATGTTGCCCTGATACGCCACGCATACGTCGCGACCGCACAACAGAGGAAGGGTATCGGCGCAAAGCTGCTGCGTCGCGTGGAAAGCCTCGCTGACAAGCCGATACTGATCGGAACGTGGGCGGATGCGTATTGGGCAATCGACTTCTACCGCCGGAACGGGTTTACCGTGGTCTCCAACGAAGACAAGGATCGCTTGCTCCGAAGATATTGGTCGATCCCGGCCAGACAAATAGAGACTTCGGTGGTCCTTGCCGATAGACGATGGGTAAAGGACCAAGACCGAGCTGCTGCCAGGTAGACTGCCTAGCTCGCCCCTGAACGCTTCCCAACCCATCCGACACGACGAGCGTATCTGCGGTGCCCGCGGACTCTGAACTGCTGAAGAAGGCTTATCAGGCATTCAACGCTCGCGACGTTGACGCCGCCCTTGCCACCATGGACCCTGACGTCATCTGGCCAAACGGGATGGAGGGAGGCTACGTCTACGGCCACCGTGGCGTGCAGGCCTATTGGCTGCGCCAATGGCAGCTGATCGACCCCCGCGTCGAGCCCATCCGCTTCGAAACACTTCAAGATGGCTCCATTCTCGTGGAGGTGCGTCAGCTGGTCCGCAACCTCGCCGGCGACATCCTGAAGGATCAGGTGGTGCACCACGTGTACGTCTTCGAGGGCGGTCGGATCAAGCGGATGGATATTCGCACCCCATAGGCGGCGGCTTCGTGCGTTCCTGACGGAAAGTTTCGCCTCGCCACAGGTCGTTGAGCCGGTATCTTGTCCTGCCGCCAGACCTCGAGCGCGGGCGCAATCCCGTGGTACCTTCTTGTCGGAGCAAGTCACAGGGGCAACATGGCGAACAGACTCACGTCCGCGCTAGTTCTGAGCGGGCTATTGGTGGCAGGCATCGGCATCTACTATCGGGACCTGCTGAGGGCGGCCGTCGCATCGAACCCTCATCCGCCTTCTGCACAGTCCATTGAGCGGGGAAGGCAGCTGTTCTCTCAATACTGTGCAGCGTGCCACGGCGCCGGAGGGCGCGGGGATGGGCCGGCGGCGACGTCGCTCACAAAGGCGCCAAAGGACCTGACGAGAATCGCCCTGCCCCCCGTGTTTCCAGATGGCGTTGTCGCATATCGCATCGCGAACGGGGGAGATGGGATGCCAGCGTGGAAGGGCGTAGTCGGCGACGAAGACATCTGGGATTTGATCAACTTCATCCGCTCGCTGAGACGCGACAAGTGATGCCTTGCTCCACTGCGGAGCGGATGACGGGAACCCTGTTCGGTTGCCAGACGTCTTTCTTGGGCGCACGCTCGTCCAACCCGACCGCGACGTGATCTGCCCCGATCCGCCGATCTCGGCTATGGCAAGAAGAGATGCGCCGCGGCGCGCGGGAGGAGTGAGGTCGACCCCAACAATCCAACCAATGTCCCGCCGACGCGAATCTCCTCGGACGTTCAGGGCCGTTAGTGCATCACTGGCGGGAGTTTGGCTATGCGCCGGCACAGCTGGCCTGATCGTCGGCGGCTTCGAACGCCGATGGCTCCTAGTCTCCGTTGCCATCGCGGCGCTTTGGTATGGCGTGACTTGGGCTCGCGCTGCGCGTAAGGGCCGCCTGCTCACGGTGCGCGAGGCGCTCATTCCGTGGCGCATCCCGCGGCGTCCCGATGCGTAACTCGCCGTTCGAGCCGTTGGGATCTCGAGCCGGATATCGGATGCTAGTATCCTTAGCTGATTGGTCGCTTCGATCTCGAATCATCGCAAAGCATGCCCAGAGTCTACCTGGTCCGACACGCCCGCCCCGCGGCGAGCTGGGGTGAGGAAACGGATCCGGGTCTCGACGCTGCCGGCGAACAACAGGCCGAAGCGGCGGCCCGGACGCTCGCACAGACCCTGGATCGGTTGCCCATCTGTACCAGCCCCTTGCGGCGCTGCCGGGAAACGGCAAGGCCACTCGAGCGGCTTTGGCTGCAATCGGCAGAAGTGTTTGATCCGTGCTCCGAACTTCCATCGCCGCCGCTGCCTCTTCCCGATCGGCAGCAATGGCTCAAGCGGGCCATGCAGGGGACTTGGCGGGAGTTGAACGATTTCGCCCCTCCCGGCTCGCCCGATTATCTTGCGTGGCGACAAACGCTGCTGGAATCGCTGGCTCGACTGCGTGGCGATACCGTAGTCTTCACGCACTTCATCGCCATCAACGTCATCATCGGGGCTACGTACTCTAGCGAGCAGGTGGTGCACTTCCGGCCCGATTACGCCTCAATAACCTGCGTAGAGTGGAAAAACGCGAGCGTGCGAATCGTCGAACTTGGCCGTCAAACCGATACGGCGGTTCTGACGGCCGGTCAACTGGCAGCCAAGTCATGACCTCAACAAGTTCATGCAGCAGACCTGAGACCGGGGCCGCTGATGGGCTGGCTGCTGTACGGCAGCAGAAGTGAGCAAACCATGCCCGCATTGACCAGTCTTCATTCGGTGCTGGCCGTGAAGGATCTGGCGACGTCTGTCGCGTTTTACCGAGAGATCCTCGGACTCAGCCTCGATTTCGAAGCCCCGGGCTGGGCCTTTCTGTCTCGCGGTGCGCTTCGATTGATGCTCGGGGAATGCCGAGACGCCATGAGAGCCGAGGACACCGGCGACCATTCCTACTTCGCGTACGTTACGGTCGAGGGAATCGATGCGCTGTATCGCGAGGTAGCCGCGAAGAATGTTCCGCGCGTGCAGGAGCTTTCCGATAAGCCATGGGGCATGCGCGAGTTCGGCGTAAGGACCCCTGACGGCCATCGGATCATGTTTGGGGAGAAAATAGTCGACCGAGGGCAGGAATCTCAGGCCGGCAACCGGTCGACACCTGGCGTTTAGGGCTGATCGGCCGCAACGTCACGCCTCACCCATGCTCACATGTCATGTATCAAAGAAAAGGAGAACGTAATGAAGAAGGATTACCGGCTCCACGCTTCTCGACGCGACTTCCTGCAACTCGTCGGGACCGGAGCGATGGCGTGGGGTCTGGGCGTGAAGCATGCGGCTGGCGCGGAGAGCCGCGCTGCCAGCGAGTCCGCGCAGTCTGCCGACGGCACTGTTCCCGGCATCATGCCGTACAACATCCTGTTCATCCTTATGCCGTACAACATCCTGTTCATCCTTACCGACCAGGAGCGCTACTTCCGACCCGGCGAACTGCCTTCCGGCTACGACCTCCCCGCGCACGAGCAGCTGATGAGACGGGGCACGACCTTTCTGAACCATCGCATCAACTCCTGCGTTTGCACGCCGTCGCGCTCGGTGCTGTATACCGGACAGCATATCCAGCATACGGGGATGTTCGACAACACGAACTTCCCGTGGATCCGCAGCATGTCCACCCACATTCGTACCGTGGGTGACATGCTGCGCGAGGCCGGCTACTACACCGCGTACAAGGGCAAGTGGCACCTCACGAAGGAGTTCGAGACCGTCAACAAACTTGGCGCGCCGACCAAGATCTTCACGCAGGAAATGGAAGCCTACGGCTTCTCGGACTATTTCGGCATCGGCGACATCATTGCCCACACCCGGGGCGGCTACCTGCACGACGGAATCATCGCGGCGATGGGTGCGAGCTGGTTGCGCGGCAAAGGGCGCGAGCTGGCCGCGGAGGCTAAGCCGTGGTTCCTGGCGGTCAATCTGGTAAACCCCCACGATGTGATGTTCTACGACACCGATGCGCCCGGCACCGTGGTCCAGGCACAACGCGGCATCACTCACGTCGCGCGCGATCCGGTCGATCCGCTGTATGCAAGGCAGTGGGACTTTGAACTGCCCCCCAATCACGGGCAGCCGCTGGACGCGTCAGGGCGGCCCCCCGCGCACCACGATTTCCTACGCTCGCACGACGCCCTGGTCGGCGCGATACCGAACGAGGAACCGCGCTGGCGGCGGCGGCACAATTACTACCTGAACTGCCTGCGCGACGCGGATCGGAACATTGCAACGGTGCTCGCCGAGCTCGACGCCGCGGGACTCACCGATCGCACGATCGTGATCCTCACTGCGGATCACGGCGACATGGACGGCGCGCACCAGCTCCACGCCAAGGGGGCGGTCGCGTATCGCGAGCAGAACCATGTGCCCCTGATCGTCGCGCACCCCGCCTATCCGGGCGGCAAGCAGTGCCGCGCCGTCACTTCGCACCTGGACATCGCGCCCACGCTCGTGGCACTTACCGCCGCCGCGCCGGACAAGCGCGCGCGCATCGTCAAGGGTCTGCCGGGCAAAGACTTGTCCGGTCTGTTAGACGAGCCGGAAGCTGCAGGCATCGATGCCGTGCGGGATGGCGTGCTGTTCAACTACAACATGTTCGCCTACATCGACGGCGATTTTCTGAACAAGGCCGTCGACTATATGCAGAAGGGCGGGAAGCCGGATCAGCTCAAGAAGGCCGGCATTGTCCCCGACATGATGAAGCGCGGCGCCGTGAGGATGGTCTACGACGGCCGCTACGTGTTCGCGCGCTATTTCTCACCGAAGCAGCACAACAGGCCGACGACCCTCGAAGGCATCTACCGGCTCAACGACGTCGAGCTGTTCGATGTCCAATCCGATCCTCTCGAAATGCACAATCTGGCCATGGACGGCAAGCAACACCGCGAGCTCGTTGTCGCCATGAACGAAAAGCTCAACCGGCTCATCGACGCGGAGGTCGGCGAGGACCGCGGACAGATGCTGCCTGGGGGCGTCGATGCGGGATGGGAAGTGACGCCGGAAACGATGGCGCCTTGAAGCCCGAGAGGATGGACTAAATGTCATGCGGCGACCGTCTGGGGCCTCTGCCGCTTTGCGCGGGACCGAAGATCTACACCGGCGGCGCCACATTGACGCCCTTCACGCCGTGACGCTCGATCAGCCGCGCGACGAGCCCGGACGCCTTGGCCTCCTCGATGAACACGGCCAGAAAAGCTGCACTTGCGGCGCGCGCCTTCGGCGTGCCCACTGCCTGCTGCACGGCAGTGAACCGCCCTTCGAGCACGCGTGCGCCGGGCAGCTTGGCGAGGTCCTGCACCAGACGCGGGCGTAACCCGGCCAGAGCGTCGAGCTTTTCGCGCACGAACAGCTCGTACGACCCGTCGAGCCCGTTCGCGTGCACCAGCTCCGCGTTCTTCAAGCTGCGGCTGAGGAACAGATCGTAGGCACTGCGCGCGGCCACCGCGATGCGCACGCCCTTGCGATCCACCTCCTCGACGGAACCGATGTTCGACCCTGGCGGCACGAGGTAAGTGGCCTCGATCTCGAGATAAGCGGCGGTGAAAGCGATCTGGGCGGCGCGCGCCGGCTCCGCCCCGATCAGGCCGACGTCCCAGTCGGCCACCGCATCGGCGAGCTTGCCGGGCGACTCGTAGGCAATGAGCTTGACCGGCACCTGGAGCCGCCCGCCAATCTCGTCCGCCATGTCCGGTGCGATGCCCTGCGGATCGCCGTTCGGCGCACGGCCGGTGACGAGCAGGAAGTTCGACAGGTTGATGCCTGCGCGCAGCACCCCGGTCGGCGCGAGCTCGGCAACTACAGTCGGGGTGGGGGTAACGGCCATTGGTGGGGCTCCATGCAATCGTGCTCGATCGTGCCCGCCTCGGGTTCGGGACGCCGTCCAACTCCGGCTTGCTACCCGCATTCCAACGTGATCGGGCGAGGCGGCGGTGCTTCTATCGACAGCGCCGAATGTTACCACCTTGCATGCCGCGGCCTGCTTACAGACGCGCCATTACCTGTCGGGAGAAGGTTTCCACCAGGCGGTACTGATTGACCACGCTGGGCAGGAACATAAGCTGACTCAATCCCTGGCGCTCCAGATCGCGGATGCGCTCGACGAGCTCCGCGGGCGTGCCGACCACGGCGACCGCGCGCACCAGCTCGGGAGTCACCAGCGGCGCCTCGTCCGCTCGCATGTAGGTGTAGTGGGAATCGTGCAGCCGGATGTGGCGCACGCTTGCCGGAACGTCCTTCAGCAGCTCGCAGTACCGCGTCCAGATCGGGCGCATGAAGGCAGGCGGATCGCCGCCGCTGCGCGCCCACTTGTCGTACGCGTAGTGGACCGAGGCCATGATGGCTGGCCCGTATTCGCGCACGACGCGTTCGGAGTCGATCGGCTCTCCGCGCTCCAGCACGATCACCGCGCTGAGCGCGCAGGTGTAGAAGGCCTCTAGCGACCGCCGGGCACGCGCGGCGCCCTCGCGCGCATGCTTGAGCGCATCGGCGACCGTGGGCACGCGCGGGATCGCAAACACCAGGCCGTCACCGACTTCCCCCGCGAGCGCCATTGCGCGGGGGCCGAAGCCGGACACGTACATCGGAATGCGCGGCTCCAGCGCGTAGAAGCCGAAGTCGCGCATCAGCAGCTCGATGCACGCGGTGTGGCCCCGGTAGGTATAGTCCACGCGCTTGCCGTCCAGCAGCCCACGCACAACGCGCAGGTATTCCGCGAACTCGTCGATCTTCATCGGCGGCTGCGCCATCAGGCGCATGGCAGTGTTGCCCGTGCCGATGCCCAGGAAGGTGCGCCCGGGCGCCAGCCGATGGATCGTGGCGATGGCATTCGCGGTCACCGGCGCCAGCCGGGTCGGGGCGATGGCCACGCCCGTGCCGATCTTCATCGTGCGGGTCTGCTGCGCCACCAGCGCCAGCGTAGCCCAGCAATCCGAGAAGACCATCTGTGTATCCGTGACCCATACGTGGCTGTAGCCCAGATTCTCCGCATACGCGGCGATCCCGGTCTCGTCGATCTTTGCCGGAATGCATACGCCGAATTCCATCGTCCCTCCAGCCGCCATCCCTCACCCGCGGGCTATCGCCCCCGCGCGTTGAGCCTGTGGAACCCGCGCCACAGCTCCGCCACCCGCTGCACGCCATGCAAAGCCCCGCGTACCGACGCATACTACCCCTCCGGGCGCGGAGCAGCGCCAGCCCGCAACAACACTGAAACGAAACAGGGAGGAACGCATCATGTCGCTCGCCGTACGTTCTCTGGTCACGATCGTCTTCTGGCTGGCGGCCTGCCTGACCGTCGCCGCGGATCTCCCGCGCGCGAAGCCCGAAGACGTCGGGCTGTCTTCGGCCCGGCTCGACAACATCCGCAAGGTGCTGGGCGCGAAGGTGGATGCCGGCGAAATCCCCGGCTATGTTGCGCTGGTGGCGCGGCGCGGCAAGGTGGCCTATTTCGAAGCCTACGGCGCGCAGAATCCGAACACCAAGGCGCCGATGTCGCGCGAGTCGATCTTCCGCATCTACTCGATGACCAAGCCGATCACCAGCGTCGCAGCGATGATGCTGGTCGAAGAAGGCAAGATCCGGCTCACCGATCCGGTTTCCATGTACCTGCCGGAGCTCGCCAATCTGCAGGTGGCGACCAACGCTGGCAGTGCCGGCAGTCCGGCCGAGGTGCAGACGCGCCCGGCGAAGAACCCGATTCGCGTGGTCGATCTGCTCATGCACACTGCCGGCTTCACCTACGCCTTCTTCAAGCCGTTCCCAGGCGGAGGCGTGGTCGAGCAGATGTACATCGACGGCGGCGTGAACGATCTCGACATCACCAACGCGGAGCTGGTGACGCGGCTCAGCAAGCTGCCGCTGAAGTTCGAGCCCGGAACGACGTGGTGGTACAGCCATGCGACGGACGTGCTCGGGCGATTGGTCGAGGTGGTCTCCGGCATGACGCTGGGCGAGTTCTTCGACAGACGCATCACCCGGCCCCTGGGCATGAAGGACACCGCGTTCCAGGTCGCGCCGGACAAGGTTTCCCGCTTCGTCGAGCCCTTCGACGACGACAGGAAGGGCTTGATCCTGCAGTACACCGATCCGACCAAGCCGGTGAAATTCGAAGCCGGCGGCCAGGGTCTGACCTCGACGGTGATGGATTACGCGCGCTTCGCGCACATGCTGCTGAAGGGTGGCGCGCTCGACGGCAACCGCCTCCTCAGCCGGAAGACGGTGGAGCTGATGACGACGGATCACGTAGGCCCCTGGATCAATCATGGGCCGCTGTATTTCCCGGGACTCAATGGCGGCTGGGGCTTGCTGGGGGCCGTTCGCACTGTCGGTCCGCGTGCAGCTGCAGCGTTGAACCCGATGGAAGGGTCCACGGGGGAATACTACTGGGCCGGATACGCCGGCACCTACTTCTGGGTGGACCCGAAGGAGGAGCTGGTCGGCGTGTACATGATGCAGTCGGTCAAGAATCTGCTATGGTACGCGACGCAGTTCAAGTCCCTGGCAGTGCAGTCGATTGTCGACTAGCAGCGGCGTTCAGCGGGCCGGTTCGCCGACCGCCACGCTTCAACTAACCCCCCACTTCCACAGATGACCTCGACCCACAAACCCGCCTTCAAGCAGATCGCTTCGGGATTGCGCTTCCCCGAGGGCCCGGTGGCGATGCCGGACGGCTCGGTGATCCTGGTCGAGATCGAGCGGCGCACCTTGTCGCGCGTCACGCCGGACGGCAAGGTCCAGGTAATCGCGAAGCTCGGCGGCGGCCCCAACGGCGCGGCGATGGGCCCTGGCGGCAAGATCTACGTCACCAACAACGGCGGGCTGAAGTTCGTGGAGAGGCCGGGCCGGCTCTTTCCGGTAATCCAGGCGGACGACTATGTCGGCGGCAGCATCCAGGTCGTTGATCCGGAGACCGGGCGGTTCGAGACGCTCTACGACCGCTGCGATGGGCGCCGCCTGTGCGGACCGAACGATCTGGTGTTCGATGGAGCGGGCGGCTTCTGGTTCACCGACCTCGGCAAAACGCGCGAGCGCGACGGCGATCGCGGCGCCGTCTATTACGCGAAGGCCGACGGCTCGTTGATCCAGGAAGCCATCTTTCCGCTCGAGCGCCCGAACGGCATCGGCCTCTCGCCGGACGAGCGTACACTCTACGTGGTAGAAACGCCGACCGCGCGCTGCTGGGCATTCCGCCTCTCCGGGCCCGGACAGATCGAATCGGCCAACGGTCCGTACCGCGGCGAAAAAGGTACGGTGATCGCCGGGCTGGGGGGCTACCAGATGTTCGATTCGCTCGCGGTCGACAGCGAAGGGCACATCTGCGTGGCCACGCTCGTCACCGGCGCCGTCACCGATATCTGGCCGGACGGCAGCCGCACTGACCAGTACCTGTTGCCCGACATGATGGTCACCAACGTCTGTTTCGGCGGCCCGGGGCTGCGCACCGCCTACGCGACGCTGTCCATGGGCGGCACACTTGTGTCGTTCGAGTGGCCGCGTTCCGGGCTGCCGTTGAGGTATTTGAACCGATGATCCAGCTCGGCGTCTGGATTCCCACCTGCCGGCACCTGGCGAGGCCGGAGGTCATCCGTCGCGCAGTGGTGCGGGCGGAGCAGCTCGGTTACGACTCGGTCTGGGTCAGCGATCACGTCGTGGTACCCAACGCAAATGTCGAGCGCTTCGGCGCCGCGATGTACGATCCGCTGATCACACTCGCGGTGGCCGCCGGCGCGACTCACCGCGTACTGCTCGGCACCACCGTGCTGATCGTCCCGTACCGCAACCCGGTGGTCACTGCCAAGATGGTCTCCACGCTCGATGCACTCAGCGACGGCCGGGTCGTGCTGGGCATCGGCGCCGGCTGGCTGGCCGAAGAGAGCGCCATGCTCGGCGTGCCCTTCGAGGCGCGCGGACCGATGACGGACGAGTATCTGGCCGCGATGCGCGAGCTGTGGACCAGCCCCGCCCCAGCCTTCGCTGGCACATACACGCAGTTCAGTGAGCTGCACTTCGAGCCCAAGCCGGTGCAGAAGCCGCATCCGCCGATCTGGGTCGGCGGTCACGCCCGCGCCTCGCTGCGCCGCGCTGCAGAGATCGGCGCGGCCTGGCATCCGATCAATCGTTCGGTCGAAGAGCTGCAGGCGGG
>JADMIO010970536.1_pt1 | contig 35466 bp, 24 predicted proteins | sample 8958161 | NCBI WGS metagenome assembly JADMIO01 (sample SAMN16585339, study PRJNA669376) | soil metagenome | isolation source: Crop rotation soil | place: USA: Cullars Rotation, Alabama | collected 2011
AATGTGGCTAGAGGAATCTAGGGAATCTTCCGAAAAGCAAACCATAAGGAGTCTCCAACATGAGGAAGAAGGGCCATCTCTTTTTTACTACCGTAGTCGGAATCTTGATGGGTATCACCGTTACCATCGGAATGGGCTACTACCGCGAAACCAACGCTGCTCCGAACTACGAGTACCTAGATCTCTTCACGAAAGTTCTGCACTTTGTGCAAACGAACTATGTGGAAGAAGTCGACGCCAAGAAATTAATTGAAGGCGCGATTAAGGGAATGCTCTCGACTCTTGATCCTCACACGGTTTACCTCCCGGCCGAGCAGTTTAAAGAAATGCAGGTCGACACGAGTGGTAAGTTCGGTGGGCTCGGAATTGAAATTACGATTAACGACGGTTATCTCACCGTCGTAACGCCTATCGAAGACACGCCGGCTTTCATGGCGGGCGTCGAACCAGGCGATCGCATCATCATCATCGAAGACAAAGAAAAGAAGATCAAAAAAGAAACCAAAGGCATGACGTTGCCTGAAGCCGTGAATTTAATGCGCGGTGAAAAAGGATCCAAAGTAACGATCCACGTCGCGCGCAAAGGCGCCGAAGCTTTGATTCCTTATGAACTCCGTCGCGACATCATTAAGGTAGTCGCGGTAAAAGGCGGACTTGTAGAGCCTGACTACGGCTGGCTACGTATCACGAACTTCCAAGCCAACACTGGCCGTGATTTGAAAAAACGCCTTGAAGCGATCATCAAGGAAAACAAACGCCCACTCCAAGGCGTTATCTTAGATTTGCGTAGCAACCCAGGTGGGCTACTAGAAGAAGCGGTCAACGTTTCCGGTCTATTCGTCGGTAACGTGCCTATCGTTTCCACCATCGGTCGCAACAAAACCAAGAAAGAAGTCGAGTACTCTCGTAACGACAGCCCGTACCGCGACTTCAAAATGGCCGTGCTTGTGAACGAAGCCTCCGCCAGCGCCTCGGAAATCGTGGCCGGCGCGCTTCAAGACCACAAACGCGCAATTGTTCTTGGCAAACCTACTTTCGGAAAAGGATCCGTGCAGACGGTGATCGATCTTGAAAACAAATCAGGATTGAAACTCACGGTCGCGCGTTACTACACGCCGAACGGTCGTTCGATTCAGTCCAAAGGCATCACGCCGGACATCGAAGTCGATCGCATCGACGTGGCGGCGCTTGAAAAAGCTCGCAAAGGTCGCGTGCTAAAAGAAGCGGATCTCGAAAACCACATGCTCGGTGAGAACGAAAACAAGAGCGAAGAAAAATCCGGCGACGACGAAGGCAAGATCACGAAGGGCGATAAAGAAAAAGATGTAAAAGACATCCGTCCTATCAAAGAAAAAGACGGCAAGCGTCTTCGCGTCGACGATCCAAAAGAACTCGTCAAGACGGACTTCCAACTCCAGCAAAGCATCAGCTACTTGAAAGCTTGGTCGATCTTCGAAGCTTCTGGCCTAAAAGGCGAGAAGTCCGCGAAGAAAGACTAGTTCGTTCTTAGCAAACAGTTCGAAAGGCAATTTCATGCCCATGGTGAAACATGGACAACTAGTAGCCCTTGGTCTGCTCGCGGCGATCTGCGTTTACGCGGACGAAAAGCCCGCGGCGCTGGCCGACAAACCGGAGGCCCCTGCGCATTCGCCTTCGCATGCCCCAGCGCTTATGCCGGAGGCCGAGAAAACCGAGGCCCCTTCGACTCCGCCTTCGCCTTCGCAAGCCACCGCTGCCGAGACGAAAGCGCCGGGAGTGAAAGCTCCCGAGGCGAAAGCCGCGGAAGTGAAAACTCCTGAGGTAGCTCCCGCTGCTTCGGTAGCAAGAAAGACCGAGAAGAAAGCCGAGAAAAAAGAACCTTCCGAAGCCGAACTAGAAGCGGCGGCGCAAAGAATCGTCGCGTTTTTTCGCAACGACGGCGAAGTGAACGCCCGTTTAGCGTCATCCTCAAGTCGCCTGCGCGCGATAGGGGACGCCTTAAAAGTAAAACGCCCGGCCTTGCGCGGGGAACTTTTAAGTCTAGAACGCTACGTGAAAGAAACCGAAGCGCTCCGCAACGCCGTCGCGGCAAACGATCAGGAAAAATTAAAAATCATGGCGGAAAAATTTCCGTCGCTGATTTTTAAAATCGAAAATCCATCTCCTGTCGACCTGTTTGAAGTTTCGCGCCAGCAGTTGGTAGAGAGCGAAATGAAAATCGCGCGACGCCTGCGATCCTTTGTTATTAAACACAAGATCGACGGCTCGTTGCTTGATTTGATCGCGCAGCAAACCGGCGTCAGCGTCGACGATCTCGTTCCGCATAGCTACGCTTCAAACGAAAACAACGATCGCGGTCTTTCGCCTTCGATGCTGGCGTTTAAAGGCGCCATTGCCGACATCATCAACTCCGGACGCGCGCCACACCGAAACGATCGAGTGCTTTCCGAGGCGCAAAATATTTTGCAAAACGCCATCGCACGACAGTACGCGCTTGGCCAGGCCTGGGACGAATTTAAAAAATCGCAGCTGAAAATCACGCTCGAGCGAATGCTCAAACAACGCAAGAGCGCCGACGTGGAAGAAAAAACTGGCGATGAAGAACGCGCTCCCGCCTCTCAACAAGTTCTCCCTGACTACTCCGACGCTTTTATTTTAGGTCTTGCGCGCACGGTGGCCAGTGGCGACGCCGAACTAATTCGTAACTTCAACGGCTGGATCGTAAAAGCAAATAGCGAACAACGAGAAGCGATGAATCGCGCGCAAACCGAAATCGAAGACATGCTCGCGAAGGCGTATCGCAAAGAAGGAACCGACGGCGATCCCGAAGCGATTCGCAATTTGTTCCTCACGCAGCTTCAAGAACGCACGGGCCTACCTCGCGAAGAAATCCAAAAGCGACTGATGTCTTTCGTCGCTAGCGGCTGCCCCGGTGCCGCTTCGATACCGTAATTGGTGAATGGTTATTGGTAATTAGATCGAGGAAGGGGACTATCTCACTCTTCGTCGTCAGAGAGCGCGAGCTCGCGAACTTTCGCTTTGTACGCGGTAATAATCGGAGTGATTTTATTCTCCGGCTTTTCCCACGATTCATCTAGCGGCACGGTCTCGAAAGTATAACCAAGATATTTCGCCGGCGCGGTTGTGGGCACGGTCTTCGTGTCTTCCATGTAGTATTTGAGATTGAGCATCGTGCGATACGCCGATTCATCCTTGGTCGCCGCGTATTTTTTTTCGAGTTCTACGATGCGGTCTTTTTTCCACGCGCGTTCTTTGGCGACGTGGGCGCTAAATTTCTCGTCGTAAAACGGAACCGTCGCCGGTCCTAAATCGACCGTCGTACGCGACACCGCGCGGGCGCGGCCTTCGTTATCGAGTCGTAGTGCAGTGGTTCCTCGTAATTCTGCCGCTTGACCGGCGTTTTCCGAAGCGCCCACGACGACACGAATTTTGGGAAATTTTTCTAATAGTTCATCTCGGTCGGCTGCGGGAAGATCCGAAAGAAGCACGACGAAACTTGATTCGGGCACCTTCGCCAAAATCGCGGCGATCTTTTCTTCCGGGCGCGCAACCATCGCGCCGCTGTCCATGACCCAACCTTGTTCCCACCCGTACTTCGTTACGCCGGTAACGACGACTTTGGTTCCCTCAAACTGGAACTCCGCCGTCTCGTCGAAAATGGGTTTTTTAGTTTTTGCGTGAATAAGATTTGCGCTCACCATCTTAAATTTCGCGTTATCGCGAAGCGAAAGAATGTAGGGAAGGCCCATCGCGAGATCATTTGCCGAGACCGACATCACCTGCATCCCCAGTTCGTTGAGAGCTTTGATAATGAACTGACCTTTTACTTTTTGTTGTTCGGGATGGTCCTTTAACATTTCGAATTTTTGCGGCACGAACGCCATACCCGAAGTGACGGTGAGATGGTTCTTAAAATTTGCGCGCCATTTCGCAAAAACATTTTCCTGGCGCACGAGTCCGCCCAAAGTATTTACCGTGCAACCGCACGGCTCAAGTTCCCCCATCCGACTTGAATCAGAAAGAATCGAAAGTTTTCCGGGACCATCCGAATGCGAGGAAAGATTTGAAGTCGAAGCACAGCCAACCAAGAAAAAGACGGCCAAAATGATTTTGCGCATGTGAATACTATACTCGATTCGCAGCCTAGTTTTTAGGCGGTCTAAGAGCGCTTAATGATGAAACAATCTTCACAATCGCCCCCAGTATACAGATCTTAGTCATTTCGCACAGTTAGGGTCCTAGTAAAAGTTAGTAAATCCACACGTTTATCCCATCGTTCCTTGGCCTTTCGCGTGCAGAATTATGTGGGGAATTCTGGAAACTTTTCATGCGCGAGAGTTGGGAAAAAATTCGCAACTGCTTTAATCGTTTGGGATTTGAGCGAAGCTTTGCCGGTCAGACGACCGCGCGCATTCTCTATGTCGCGATGTTTAGCGTTACGACAATGGCGGCCGAAAGAACGGTTCACGTTGTCGGTGGCCCGCGCCCTAAGGCCGAACAAACTCCTGTTTACTGTGCAGCGCCGGTTGAGGCCGTCGCGCGAGAGCTTGGCGTACTTCGTCAATCAGCGCAAAGCATTGAGCGAGAACTTTTTCTCAATCGGTCTTTAAGCAACAAAGCCGATCCCGCGGACAACTCCGCTTACTTCATTCCGTCAGTGGACGACGCTGTTCGCTTCGGAAAAAAGAAAGACGACTTTGACCCACTCTCGCGCCGCAAGCTTTCTACCGAGACCGATCTCGCGGCGTTGAGCAGAATGTTTACGACGACATTCTCGGATCTCGATTACTTACTTCCCAAATTTCGCGCCGGCATTGTACTTGCCGCTTATGACTGCCCCAAAGATTCGGTCTTTCAAAAATCTCTCAAAGAATTTTTGGAAAAAAGAACCGGCCAAACGGACGGAATTACGCGCGAGCAGAGAGAAATCTGGTTAGCTTTTCAAAAAGCCTTGAGCGAAGCGGAAGAATTCCAAAGCTTCCACGAAAAAAGCCGCGAAGTGATGGACGCGATTCACCTTGATCTTCGCGCCAATCTCTCTCGCTTTATGGGGACGCTAGAAAATGATCAGCCGACCGAATCAAATTTAATGAAATACGCCGTTGAGCTTTACGAAAAGGTGAAATCAAAGCAGCTCAAAACGATCGGTGATTTGAAAAAAGCAGCGGCCGGCAATCCCGCGCATCTTGCGCTTTACGATTTGCTTTTTGTCCCCGGCCACCAAGGACTTCCCGTCGCGGATTTAATCCTCGGGAAGTACAAAGCGAATGTTTTAAGAAATACGATCTTGATGGGCCCGGTGAAAATCGTCGCCGCTAATGACAAAGCGAGCAAAGCCGAAATTTTCTGGCCGAGGTCTAAAGAACCCAGTTCCGAAATGGGAAAAAGAGTCGAAGCGATCGCGGCGCACCGCCTTTTCCAAGCAAGACCTGACTATCCCGCGCTGGAAAAAGATTTCGAACAGGTCCTTGGTCAGACGCAGGCGCTAACTCCAGAAGAAAGACAAAAGACCCGCGTTCATTTACAAAATCTTTTAAAAGATCTTTCAGAAAAGCCGCTGAAATCGCGTGAAGGGTTTACGAGCGAAAACTTACGTGAACAAACTGAACGCTACCGAACTTTTCTCACGCAGGCGATTCGTTCTATCGACGAGAATTCTCCGTTGCCGCGAAAACGTGGGCTCCCGGATGACGATGCGCCGGCTCCGTCTCACCGGGCCGCGGCCTGCGACGGGGACGATTGCCGCCAAGTAATGAAGCTTCCCAAAACGGGGTCCGGCGAGTCCATCCAAGTTCCGAAACCCGAAGGCGAAGAGACGGCCGCCGCTCCGAAAAAAGAAGTTCCGCTACCGAAGGCCCCCGTGCCTCACGCCCTTTATGGTCGCGATCTCGCCGACGAGCGCGAACTGCCGTATAGCGACGACATTAAAAAAATCGCCGCGGAACTCTCAAAAGCAGTTTCGTTGACTCCCGAAGACCGGGAAGCGATCACGCATCTAAAACGGAGTTCCATCGCGCTTCTACTGGGCATGGCGGAGAACGCAAAACTTCGCGATAAAATCCAGCCGGGCGAGGGCGGCATTCGATCGAACTTTGTTTTGTCGGCGGAAGACCTGCGCGACCTAATTCGCAAAAAACCGCCCGCCGATGATCTTATTTTCTCGCACGCGTTGCTTTCGCGCATGAATAAGCCCGGAAACGATTCGGCGTTGCTGCGTTTTCTCGCCAATAAATTTGAAGCTTCCCCAGTTGCCGGCCTCGACATCGAAAAATTCAAGCCGATCATCAAAGCCGTTCGTACGAAAGAAAATGTGGGCCCGCTGGTACAATCGCTTCTCACCGAAGTAGAAAAGCAGCTCGATAATCCGAGAAACATTTCTTCCGAACAAAAAGACTATCTTTTGATGACGGCCGCGGTCTTGCGCGAATGGGCGCAAAAACCCGAATCCCTTTTGGTCGCGGCGCCTGGCGTACCGCCCACCGTCGCTGCTTTTACGCCGCAGTACACGGCGAGCGCGCTAAATGTGGGTCACGCCGAACGACGCGCGATCGACAAGGCACTCGCCGATCCGAAGAAAGCCGCCGAGATGGCTCCGATTAAAGCCGCGCGTGAGTGGTTGAGAAATACCTACGCCCACGACGGAAAAGGGCTTCCGATGGGCACGGAGCTAGGGCTCACGAAACTTTTTGGAACGGGAAACCCACAGCTTTTTGATTTGGCAAAATCTCTCCACGGTCAGGCTCCTTCGGAGGGGTTTCACGAAATTTTATCGAGCGTTAAACCCGATATCGCTTCAGCGACGGCGGGTTTAAATGCTGCGTTACAGACGTACTCGCCGCAAGCGCACTATCTTGCGGGGGATGCGAACATCGCTTTTCAACGCCTGTACGGAGAATTACTTCACAGCACTTACTCGAACGGAAAAGTCGATCCCGACATTCTCTCGCGCGCTAATGAAATGTTGAAGATGCGCCTACTGATGAAGGGGGAGGCGGCCGCCAAGTGCGTGCTCGGTGCCGGAGAAAATTCGCCGGTGGAAGAGCGAGTGGGCTGCCTACGAGAACTTTTTTCAGACGAGCAAATGCTCTTTGGAAGTTGCATGATCAACGAAAAAGCGGGCGATATCGCGACGGACGAAATGAGACTTGCTTGCTTAAAAAATGAAGCGATACGCGCCGCCGCTCGCGTCGCGATAAAGGAAAACAAGAACGACAAAGCCCGCGCGCTACTCGAAGGGCACTTCGGAAAATCCACTATCGTCGGCGAAATGTCGCAAGCTCGTTTGCGCTTAGATCAAGAGGCGGAGATCCTAAAGGCCGGTTTGACATCCCAAAATCTTGAGAACGCGGAAAAATCAGCCTCTCGCCCGTTTCAGCTTTCAGAAAATATTTTGCGTGGTCAAGCCGAAGAGCAGGCAAAGTGGTTGCGCTTTCAGCAAGAAGAAGTGTTCAAACAGCAAGAACAACTTCAGAACTTAAATTCGCAGCACGCGGCTCGCCTAAAAGCAGTTGAGGAAGCGGCGAAGAATGTAGAAGAACAAAAGCAGAAATTAGAAAAAGCTCCGCCCGCGCAAAAGACCGCGCGCGAAAAGGAACTTAAGAAAGCGGAAGAAAACTTAGAAGGCGAGAAACTCCAACTTGAAAACTTCATCAATAACGATCGTCGCCAGGCGCTAAATCTCCTGCGTGCTATTTCCGACGTAAACCCGCAGGAGGCCAGAGCGGGAATGAGCGAAGACGAGATGGTTGCGCACGTCGACGCGATGCTGAAATCGGACGAGTTTAAACCGACCCTGGGCGCAATTTATAACAATTACGTCGGCACCGGTAAGAGCGCCATCAATGACAAAGATGGAAACCCGGTCGAATTCCCGCTCGAAAAACTTGTCGAGCTGGTTTCGACGTACCGAAAAACACAGGCTAGGGCAGGCGGGGAAACTCCGCTTAGCCAACAAGTGAAAGAGATGGCTAATAAATGCCAAGCGGGCACCGAAAAAGAATGCCCGCTCGCTTGCGGAGAGGAAGATCCTAAAGAACTTTGTGAAGCGAAGAAAGGGCTTCGCGAGGAACTTCTCGAGGTCTCGAAGAAAGACAACCTTGACCGGCGCTCGATCCGCACGGACAAAGAAGAAGGCACGAACGAACATTTTGAAAACCTGCGCATCGCCAGAGGCTTAGTTGAAAAACTTACCGCGCAGTCAGCTCGCGATACGTTGCAGCAGCGACTCCAAGAAGATTACGATACGCTTTCGGGGCAGGTCCAAGAAGCGTTAACCTCAAATGAAAAATTGCAACGCGCCGGTTTTACGCCGGGTGAAATCACTTCCGAAGTTTTACATTCGAGACAATTTATCGAGTGGGGCCACGCGCTGGCCGATAGCGCGGTTGCTTCCAACCAACCTCTTTCGAAAATGCCTGATCCGAAGTCCGCAGATTACCATGCGCAAGCAAAACGCTGGGTGGAAAATGCCGGCTTAAAAAAATCCGTCGATGATTGGATATTTATGGCGAAGTCCGGCGCTTACCCGATTGGCGTGGGCACGGACCCTGAAAAATACTTTTACGACGAGATGCTGAAAAATATTTTCGATCGCGAGTACGAAAAACGCGAACGCGTCGCCGAAATTGAAAAAGAAATGGAGCCCGTGATCGCTCCATCTGGCTCGCAAAATCCCGCCGGCGCATTATGGAACTGGGACAAGGCAAATCTCTCCAGACTTGCCCCGGAATTTGGCGTGGGCGCGACCAAGACGGGAAGCGCGGAGGAACTTCGCGCAAATGGGCACGTGATGACCCAAGGAAAGTTCCGCGAGTTGCTCGACGAATATGCGAACTTAAAAGCTTTGCCGCAACTTGGATTGCACCCGAATTACACAAAGGCGGGAACAGGTTCGACTGAATTCGATAACCTCGTCTACAACAACTTGCTGCAATCTCCGAGTTCGCGCGCGGTCTCCGTAAGTAGCGTCGCCGCGGCCACCGTCGGCACGAAAGCGGGAGAAGACGGAAAAGAGCACACGGTTTTTAATTTCGTCGACCTTAAGAAAGTCGTTCCGCAAGTGGAAAGAGATCTTTCCGAGGTACAAGAGTACGTCATAAGAAATGGTCCCCTTCACCAAGCCATCCTCGCTTCGGGGCGATGGAAGGAAGGTTGGGGACGTATTGGACTAGCGATCGATAACGGCGCCCGCCTTTGGAGCGATATCGATAGCGAGGTTCTTTATACTCAGAATGATCGCAAGGTCCGAGAGATGGGCGATAAATTGCTCCGCACGATCGACCAGCTGGAAGCGCTGGGAACTACCAAGATCAAACTCCGAGATCGCGACACGGGCCTCTACGAAGAACACGAAGCCAGCACGATCGCAAAAGATCTTAGAAATAAGTTGATGAGCAGTATTGCTCCTGATGAACGCGCGGTCGATCAGCAGATCGTCGATGGTTACCAACGAATGGCGCGAAGAGCGATTCCGGAAGCTACCGTGACGGCGGGGCTTTACCTCGCGAGCGGTCCGCTCGGCTGGCTTGCCGGCACGGCGAGAGTAAAAAATGCGCTCGCGGCCGCCGAGGGCTGGCGCGGGTTTAATCTTGCGTCTAAAGCATACTCCGTCGGAAAAGGTTTCTACGGTCGCGGTATGTTGCCCATCAAAGGTGCCCTTTACGGTACAGGTATCATCGCGCCGTACGCTGGTTACAACCATTACCAGATCCATCAGGGACGTAAAACCGCCGACGCGATTGATAAACTCGGCGCCGACGGCCGACCTGGCGCTAATGGAATTCCCGACTGGCAGGACGCACTGAAAGCCGGACGCTCGTATGCCTTTGACAAGGATGGCGGGTTAACCCTGACCCAAGTGAAAGTTTTCGACCGCGACAACAACGGCGTGCCCGATGACTATGAATACCAGCAGGATCCTACGCGACTAACCGAACTTTATTTGGGCGACCTCGGTCAGTTCCACGAAAGTTTAGAAAACGGCGCGCTGATGGGTGTGGGTGGTGGTATCGGCGTCATCGTTCCGAAAACGATCGGCAAACTTGGTTCGCTCGCCGGCGTCGGAAAAATTTTCGGTCAGCGAGGAAAGTTAGCTTGGGGAATGTCTGAGAACTTTATGGGACAGATGACGGCCCAGCTTGCGATCAAGGCCGCGCGTTCCGACGATGCGCTCGAGACGCTTACGAGTAAAGACACTTATGTCGACGCCGGTTTCCAGAGTTTGTACATGGCTCCCGCCGACGATTTGCTTTCTGCGTGGTACGTCGGCAGAACCATGCGAAAACTGAAAGCGGCTGGACAAGAACTCACGCCCGCCGTGCAAGCGACGATGCTAAAAAACGTAAACATCATCAAATCGCTTATCAACCACGTCGGACAAGACGGTGGTCAGGGCTTCATGGAAGTTTGGCGAAACGGCGCCTACCAAACCAGAACCGGCGAACAAATCGAAGAAGGTTGGAAAGCTGCATTGGCGAGCATCTTCGAAAGCTACTACCAGAGTCGACGCGCTTCTCGACCGAACGACGCCGTCACCGATCTCATGCCGAGATTTGCTGAATTGCAACTTCTCTCGCAGGGGAAATCGGATCTGCTCGACCTAGAACTTGTGCTCCCCGACGGGCGTGGGCAAAAACAATCGCGAAGTGTCCGCAGTATCTTGGGTAGCACGGCAAACTTAGATCAATACGTCGGCAAGCCGAATGGAGTGGAAGCGCTCACCAATATTTTCCGCGAACGTTTCTTAGAAGCCGGTATCAAAGAGGCGGATGCGACGAGAGCCATTGAAGAGGGAATCGCAAAACTATTCCCGGGCGAAAAATATATGACGGAAGCGAAGGATTTTATTAGCGACGCGATTGAACGCGAAAAAAATAAGGCATTAGTGGACGGAAGAATGAAGTTTGAGAACGTGCAAACCGATACGCGCGACTATCATTCCGAAAAGTTCCACCCGTTTAAACTTCCGCCGGTTAAAGGAAAGCGTATCGGCGATTATGCTCCCGTGACGACGCAGGGTTACCATCGCATCCGCGTCAGTGACGCTGGCACAGATGGATCCAACAAAGCGCGCAATCCGGAACTCCAAAAAGCGATTTACCAAGTGGCGGCTGATTACGGCTTAAATCGTTACTTATTTGAGCGCGCAGTCTTGGCCGAATTTACCGCGAAACGCGACCCCGGAATGACGCTAGGGCAGTTCGCTCGTCGATTAAAGTCTCAGCGCGAGCCGGAAAGATTTCGAGGCAAATTAGGGGATCTCAACCCAACGGCGCGGTGAGCAAAAATTGTCACCGTGAACAGTTTGTAGATAGTGCGAGAGAATTTGAATTCTGTCTGTGCGCAAAGAGAGGTTACGTAAGTGTTCGGAACTATTTGATTCGACTCGCGGCGTAGCCTGAGGGTTTTTGTCGACGAGTTGGTCCTGAAGTTGCTTTGAATAAAAGTAGCGGTGAATCCTCAAGGTGCTTGTGGATTGTCGTAAATAAAAAGTGGTACACTAATAAAAAAGTTTATTCTTACTCAATTAAGAGGGGTCCTAAATCATGAAATCGACTTCGCGTCTATTGCTTGCTTCCGTCACGGTAATGTTTGCAGCAACGACCTTCGCCGCTCGTCCGGGCGATGTGCTGAAGGACACGGGAAAGCTTCCCGACGTGCAAAAAGATGTTGGTAGCGGCAAAAAGACTACGGACCAACGCGTAGATGATGCGCGAAAGCTTGAACAGAGCCGCGCGAAGATTGCTCCGGCGCCGGCTAAGAATCCGGGCATCCCTAGCCCCGGTGGGGTTGGTGTTCCGCAGGGCGCGATGGGCGGCATCAATACCAAGTCCAAAGCAGCGACGTCTGAATCGAGCTTTGCTTCCGCTTCGAAAAACGAAAGCAAAAAAGTTCCCGCGCCTGCCCCTGCAAAGTTTAAGAGCGTTGATGTTTCCAAAGAAACCGCGCTCCAACGCGTAACGAGCACGTTACACGATAAAAACACTGGTTTTGAAAAAGCGGTCGCCTCGATTGCTTCGACCAAAGGTTTATCAAACACCGCGAAAGCGGCCGTAGAAAAACTCTCGGCTCGCGCTAAAGCGCAAGACGAGCTTCGCGCCGCCCTTGATTCGGGCGATACCGCGAAACTCGCGGCAATCTTCAAAGCCTCGATGAAAAAAGCCGACCAAAAGTTTGATGCCGATCTCTCTCTCCTTAAAGAAGACGAAAAAGCCGGCATCGTAAATTTGATGTCTCGCCAAGCTACCGAAGAAGGCGACGCGATTGCCCGCGACCTTCGTAATGCGATTGCGAAAGAGAATGCGGAAGTCTTCAAAGACATTACCCCGGGCCGCCAATGGGCCGGCAAGACGGTCGATGAAAACGGTCTTTCTTCCGACGACCGCATTGTTCTTGATTACGCTCTTGCCGCGATGGACGGAACGAAAGTCGATAACAAAGAAGACGCCGATCGCGTAAGCCAAGCGAAACAAGCGACGATTTATGGTTTCCAAAAAGCCGCGGCTAACGGCCGTCCTTTCGACGAAGCCACGAAAGCACTTATTAAAGAAGGTTTCGATATTATCCGCGGCGCGAAAGCAAAGCTTGAAGAAGCCGCGAAATCTAACAAGCATACCGGCAAAGACACGGAAGCCGGTCGCGCGCAAGCCGACGCTCTTAGAGCTTTGGATCCCGCGATGCACCTAGTGTTCGCGCAAGCCATCAAAACCGGTGACGTCACCGCGATCAAAACGGCGGTGGCTTCGCTTCGAAGCTTGGATGCTGATTCAGAAGTTTCTCTTGAGAAACTTATGGATACTCGCATGAGAGCTGAGAATGCGTTGAAGAAAGAACTTGGTCGCGAACCGACCGAAGAAGAACTCTTCAACCGTTACGCGGCTGAAATCGCGAAAAACCTCGGCGGCGTTGACATCGAAATCGTGAAGCAAAAACTTCGCGAGTTGATCAAGAACGGCTGCCTCGGAGCGTAATTCTCTCTTCGAGAGAATTACAAGCTAGCCGATACCCCAAGCGTTGCGTAGATGGGTTCCCCCAATGGTGGGAACCCGTGATACACGCCGATTCGGATTTCCGCCGGCATGTAGTAGCCAAATTTCCATTGGCTCTTTAGTTCTACGCCTATGCTCGGATGAATCGCAGGGTAGAAGAACCTCGTGACCGCGGGATCGTTCGAATCTCTGGTGTACGTCGTGCTATCGACGACAACGGCGCCCGAGAGATGATCGAGGAACACCGGCCAAATCCAAAAGCCGCGATCCACTCGCACGAGCGGGAAGCGATATTCGAGGTTTAGGTTCACAAGCTTTTGCGCGCGAAAGCGTTGCGGAAGATAACCGCGGTTGTTAAACGTGCCGCGGCTTTGGGAGAAGAGAAGTTCGCCTCCCCAAAGAAAGTATGAGTTGAATGCGTCGGTGCCCTCGGTGATGCCGGCGCGAAGGCCCGCGTATAAAACATGGCGGCCCCACGGAAGTCCTACGTATTGGTCGACCGAGAAGAGCGTCATGTAATACGGCCGCGTGCTGCCGACTTCCTGGAAAAACTGATTGTGCTCCACGCTAAATCGCGTGCCGCGATACGGGGAGATGTCGACGACGTCTTGCTTAAACCATTTTCGCACCGAGAACGCGACGCCGACGCCGGCGCCCTGATGCTCGGAAACTGTCGTGCCTTCATAAACAAACGGTTCGTTGCGACGAAACAAAAGGCTTAGCCGTAACGTCGGATTGTATTCCGGAATTTTTCCGTAAAGACTTAGCGTCGCTCCCCAGTTGGGTTGAATAGCGGGAGTTGTCGTTCCAAAAAAATACGTCGGTGAGTAATAGCCGCTTAGGCCAAAGTTTACGGGCGCCGAAATGCGGTATTGGTAACTAAGATCGCCGTACGGAAAACCGCGCGTGTCGTAACCAAAAAACAAATCGTAAATATGTTTTTGGCTTACATCAAAATGCGGAATCCAAGCGCCCATCTGCAAACCGTTGGGCACGAAAAATCCCATGGGGATCCATCCCGTCGGCGTAATCGTCGAAAACGCGGAATAATTTTTCGCGGCAGTGACTTTTACGGGAACTGGATCGGGAAGCCGAGAGCCGTCGTCGCGCAATGAGACTTGGCGAAAGGTTTTTGCCGGAGCAAGTCCTAAATCGTATCCCCCGTGACGATACGAGGAGACGACGAAACCCTCGGCGACGGGGACGTAACTATTCGCGCCGCCCAGTAACGCCACGACTTTGGTCGCCGTTTTATTTTGCGTCGAGAGTTTCCAGATTTCATTTCTCCCGTCGATATCGGCGATGACGTAGAACTCATTTTTCGCGGACGCCGGGGCCGCTTCTAATGCATACGCATTTGCCTTAAAGCGCATGACTTGAACGGGCGTTTCTTTGTCCCAACGATAAAGCGCGGTGTTTAAGCCTTCGCGTAGTAAAAACCACGTCGTCTCGTCGGTAACTAAGATTGATGTCGCCCAAGCGCCTGTGGGGATCCTCCATTTTCGCACTTCGCGAAATTTCTTTTCCGATGGAGCGCCGCGGACAAAATCCTGCATTTCACCAATCGTGTTCGCTTCGCGATAAACAACGAGCCGCGAACCGGTGCGATCGCAGTGCAGTTCGTGGATGTGCGTGAGCTTCGTACCGTCTTCGTACAAAAGCTCGTCGACGCTTTCGGTGTCGACGTTAAATTGCGCGAGAGAATTTAGCGAGTAACCGTCGGACGTGGTCTGTCTTCCGTAGAGAATAAATTCTTTGCCATCGCGACTCGCCCAACAGCTGCCGACGCCGGCCGAGTTTTCAATATCGATCTCTTTTAAGATTTTTCCCGTCGCGACTTCGAGCAGCTGCCAGCTCGAGCTTTGTCTAGGCGTTGCGGATTGAAACGCGACGACTTTTCCATCGGGCGAACGAAGCAGCCCACCTTTAAAATAACGAGTGTCGGTGATTTGTTTGATATCCGAGAGCGAAGACTTTTTGATCTCGTCGATTTCTTTGCGCGTTTCGGGAATCGCGCGTTCAAATATTTTTTGCCAAATAGTATCGACGTCGGCGCCGTAATGCTCGCGAAGCGGAGTGTTTAAAAAGTAGGGGAGGTTTGAAGCGTAACTATTGTTTAACGCCGTAATTCCCTTGGCGCCTTTTTGCCGCCACAGTTCTTGAAAAAACTGGTAGCCGTAAAAATAAGGGCTCGTGCCGTGCGGCCAACGCACATCTGATCCATCGAGAAGATCTAGCGGCGCATCGGTGAGGTTCCACTTTCCTTCCTCGACCGCCATTCTTTTTAGCATCGAAAAATAAGCACCCCTCCCGCGTCCTCCGCGCGTGAGTTCCGTCTCTAAAAAAGTTGCGATGCCTTCGTGAAAATGAGACGGCATCAAACCATTCGGTACGACCCAGCTTCCGAAAACGGCACGCATCGGTCCCCAGAAACCTTTGGCCGGATACATCTGCAAAATGTGCACGTACTCATGAAGGATGAGCGAACCGACCCAATCGTCCATCGCGCTTAATTGTCCTGCTGCGTTAGGTGGCGAGAGAAAAAGCACCATGTGCGGCCATGGGAAATCTAGTCCATAGCCGTTGGTGGAATCTTGGAAATCCGCCATGATGATCCAAGTCTTCGGAGGCGCCTCGGGAAAAATCGGCGTGAGTTTTTTAAACGCTTCCTCGGCGTACGCGAGCACGCGTTCGCTTACTTTTTCGTGTCCTGCACGAAAAAGTGTGTGAAAGTGATCGCTACTTTGGGTCTGCCATTTAATGTCGGCGGGAAAAGTAATGTAGGACGGTTCGGCGTTTGCGCGCGGGATCGCCCCGAGAAAAAGCGCGAAAAAAATGAAGGCGACCGCCCGTTTCATCGCGGCCATACTAACACCTATCTAGTTGAAATTCGTCAAAAAGGATGATGTAGTTAGTCACAAGGAGCCACAACATGAAGCCACTTCTTTACAATCTGCTCGCCGTTTCTCTTTTTATTTCATTCTCAGCATGTAGCAAAAAAGACGTGGTTCAAGATGAACCACTGATGACTCCGAGCGCGGACGCTTCCGTAGATGGTGAAGCGTTACCGCCCGAAGAATCAGTCGGTACAAAAGGCGCGGGGGATGCTTCAGCGACCGGTGGTCCTCTTACAGAAGTTTTGTTTGCATTTGATAGTTACGCGCTAAGCAACTCGGCTCGCGATGCTTTAAAAGGTCACGCCGATTGGATGAAATCAAATCCAAAAGCGACCGTGCAAATCGAAGGTCACTGCGACGAACAAGGCACGAGCGAATACAACTTGGCTCTTGGCGAACGCCGCGCTCGCGCGGCTTTGGATTATCTAGTGAAGCTAGGCATTCCGAAAAAACGTCTTGATACCGTAAGCTTCGGCGAAGAACGTCCGGTAGATCCTGGCCACGACGAATCAGCCTGGTCGAAAAATCGCCGCGCAGCCTTCGTGGTGACGTCTCGCTAAATGCGAGCTCTACGTTTCAGCCTGATCCTTTGCTTTTTCTATGTCTCGTTTTTCACTTCCTGTGCGCATCGCCCCGTCGACGATTTAGTTTTGGCGGACACGGCACTTAAGGCCGCGCAAAAAGCAAAAGCCGATGCGCTTGCGCCCGACTTTTATCGCAAGGCCGAGAATTTTTATTTGCGCGCGAAAAAAGATTACTCGGAAGGTTATTACGATTCTTGCCGAAAGTACGCGGACGACGCCAGACGCACGGCCGAGCAAGCGGAATACCAGGCGATCTTAAAACAAAACAGCGTGCAGACACGTCCTTTGGGGGATGGTTTTGATTCCGAGGTAGGGCAATGAACTTGAGAAACGCCGTTTTAGTCTTGGCCGCGGTATTGTCGACGGCGGGTTGCAAAACCAAAGCGGATCTTAAGCGCGAGCAGGATTTGGAGAGACTCAAACAAGAAGTTTCCACGGTACGCGGAAGTAAAGCCGACACCGAAATGGAAAACGAAGAGCTTCGCGGCGAACTTTCCCGGATGAACGCTCTGCTCTCCGAGCGCACGCAGTACCAAGAAAAACAGTTTGAACAACTTCGCAGCGATCTCACCGCCGCGCAGACGAGAATTCAGGCGCTCGAGCAAAAAATCGTCGCCGAAGAATTAGCGAGCGTAAAGGCCAAGACCGAAACGCGCCCGCGCGAAACCGCGAAAGAGAGCGGTTTTGAGATGGGAAAAAAAGCCTACGACGACGGGGATTTTGAAATGGCGATTGAACTTTTGCGCCCGGTCGCAAAAGGGAAACCCCAAAACGAAGAAAGCAAAAAGGCGCAGTACTATCTCGCGGAAAGTTATTTTGGTTCGAAAGATTTCGCTACCGCCGCGATTGAGTTCGGCGAATTTAAGAAGCACTACGCAAAAGATCCGCTCGTGCCGACGGCGATTTATCGTCAGGCCAATGCGTTTAAAAATTTATCGAAGAGCAAGGAAGCGAAACTTTTTTACACCGAGCTGATTGATGGTTATCCGAAGCATCCCTTGGTGGCGAAGGCCAAGGCGGAAGTAAAAAAACTCAAGTAGTCTGTTTTGAGTTTTAGGTTTTAAGTTTTAACATTTAAGTTTTAGGTTGCCGAATAAAGGAGCGAAGCGACGCTTCTTCCACGCACAGCGAAGCGCGTGCGGGCGACGTTCTCCTTGCCTGTCATTGCGAGCCGGAGGCGAAGCAACCTTTGACCGTCGCTAAATGGCGGCCATAGGTTGCTTCGTCGCCTGTCGGCTCCTCGCAATGACGCGGGAGAATACGCTCGCAACAAAGGCCCGTAGTACGCGAGGTAGGCCGTACCTGGCGTACGCAACGCCCAAGGTCCAATTGCCAGCCAACCTAAAACTTAAACGTTAAAACTTAAAACCTAAAACCTAAATCTGGAGACGGCGCGCCCCGCGCCGAGCAACCCAAGCAAATACAAAAACGCCCAGAACGTGCTCGGATGCAACGCTCGTCCGTGCACGGCCGCGCAGCTCATCGCGCCCGTCGGGATTTCGCACAAAATTCCCGCCATCGCATTTTTTTCGCCCGCGCCAGGATACGCGTCCACTAATCCACCGAGTTCAGAATCATGAAGCGTGCGTTTGTTTGTTTCACCGGCCGAGGCGACGGCAAACATCGTCGCGTCTTCATCGGCGGGAGCGACTTCGTGACCAAATCCTAAGAAGTGTCCTACCTCGTGGGTCACGATATTTTGCACGTCGTGCGCGCCCGATTCACCGGTCGTCGTGAAACTATGATTCACACCATTTAATAAAATGTCGGAATCTAAGATCAGCCCCGAGCGCGCGCTGTCGCCGGCGACGTAAAAATTTCTCGTGATGGCAATTGCGCTCGTATCAAATGGCCATTTGTCCGTGAGCAAGATGACTGCGTTCACGCCGTCATTTTCATTTCTACTTACGCTCGTACAACCAATGGGTTGAAATTCGATTCGGCTATCGTTCGGATTTCGCCACGTACGAAACGAAGCGTCGATCGCCGCCGGAAAATCGGGGAAGTCCGCGAATGTCTCGGCTGAGATCGCGTAGGGAATCGGAAAAAAGTTTCGGTGCCAGAAAAGAAACGGCCCGTTGCCTTGCCCGTTACTTCCGTCGGTGCGATTTCGCGAATATCTTCGCCGCGGATTGAGATCGACCAAACCATTTTCAAAACCCACGACCGAGTAAGTGCCGTCTTCATTTTCTTTTAGTCGCGCGTGGTAGCGTCCGCCTTTATACGGCCGTGCGAACCCCGACAAAAACATTCCGGTCTCGCCCAACTCTCCGCCGGGTCCTTTGATCTCGATGAAAGTATCGGTGCCGGTGATTTTCGCTTTCGCCAAATGAGTAACAAATTGCAACTCATCGGGAACACTTTTCACATCATCAATTTCGACATCTGCTTCGAGCGAGGGAATTTCGGCGAGCGACTTCGCATCGATCACTAGGGCGTGCGACGAAATTGCGAAAATCGCTGGAAAGCAAAGAAGCAGAAGGGAAGGGCGCATGGCGGGTCCTTCTATTGTAACAAGTCCGGGGACGGAGCCCAGTTTGATTTACAGGCGGCCGCTCCGCCAATGCCGGCGCGGGTGCGAAATAAAATGCCCTACTTTCGGCGGTTTAATACCGTCCCGTTTGTCGATAACCAACTGAAATTATTATGATACTTAAGCGATGGGGCCTTTTACGTCCCGCGTCGTCTTAAAAAAGGACAGCCTGCGTAGAAGATTACGCGTTTTTCGCTGTCAATTAGGGACGCCGAAAAGTGGGAATTAGTTAATAAATTTATAATCTTAAGTCCATTTTTAGGGTTTGGTTAGGACTCGGTACCGAACTTGCTGATATAAGGCGCAACTCTATGAAGCAAGCCCTAGCCATACTCTTCCCAAGCCTGATGCAGGAAAAAGCCTCCAGCGCCGCCTGGGCAGTCAAAGGCCGCCAGCGCTCCCAGTTCCACTGGGAAAGGAAGTTCTACCACTGTCTAATGGGCGTCGTTTGTTTTGGCCTCTACGCCTTCGCGGTAACCCGTGAACAGGCGCTTTGGTTGCTCGCCACGGTCGGCGGGTCCTTCGTTTTCTGCGATGTCGTTCGATTCCGTTTTCCAAAATTAAATTCGTTAACGCTTCGAGTCTTTGGTCGCGTCATGCGGCGCGAAGAATTAAGAAGCGTTTCTGGAAACTCATTTTTTATTTTGGGACTTTTGACGCTCGTTTTGTTTTTCCCAAAACCAATCGTGCTTTTGGGAACGTTGTTTTTAGCGTTCGGTGATCCGAGCGCCGCGATTTTTGGATCTCTGTACGGCAAACACAAACTCGTCGGCAAAAAAAGCGTCGAGGGCGCGCTCGCGAACTTCTTCGTGGTGGGACTTGTGACGCTAGTCACCGCGCTCGCGTATTTCCGTCTCCCCGTCGATAGCGCAATTCTGCTTGCGGTCGGCGGCGCCTGCATCAGCGTCGTGGTCGAACTCATTCCGTTTCCCATCGATGACAACTTCACGATTCCCGTCGGATCCGCGGTCCTTCTGACTTTTTTTCTTGGCCTCTTTCCTCTCTTCTAGTTTCCATTTAAGATTAGTTTTTGTCGCGATTCGAAGAATCGCGCAGAAACTATCCCGAGCCTTAGGCGAGGGAACTCACATCAAAACCCAGAATAGCGCTACGAGATCCTTCGTGGCACTTCAGGATTTTCAACAGGAGAGAGTACTTCATGGCAAAGACGCAAACCCTCGTGATCCAATCCAAGGTGAAAGAACTAGTGAAGAAGAACAAAATGAAATGTTCTTCCGACGTAGTTGAAGCAATGAGCCAACTCGTTGCTAACGCCGTCACCAAAGGCGTGGCCCGTGCGAAATCAAACGGCCGTAAAACGCTACGAGGCGCGGACCTTTAATACCGAATTAAAGCCCGCGGCGGCCGTCGTGTCTCCGCGGGTTTTTTTATTCCGAATGCGCTTTTTTGTTTTTTCCTAGCGCCTGCCGACGGTTTTCTTCCGTCTGATAGTTTGAAACCACGATTCCAACTCTCTCGCCCGACTCGCTATTTAAAATAGATTCCGGCATCGCTTCGTACAACAACCAGCTTTTTAGAATTGATTGCCCCGAAAGGTAAACCCAAAGTCGATCGCGGCCGGCGGGGAAGACTTTCATGTACGCGTTTAACGATCCGATGGGAGCCTTGCTGTTGGGAACGGATTCGGCTTCCACCGTGTACGACTTTGCCGTCGAATAGCTCTTCATGTGGAAGACTCGTTCCATCGGCATTTTAAAGAGCGGCAAATTAAAATGAAACGAGAGCGTCAGGATATCTCGCGCTTCGGGACTTGTTTGCACGTCGGTAATGCGAATGAAATAACTATCGCCGCCGGGCTTTACGTTGATGTTGTTTAAAATCCAGTTGTGATACTCGGGGTAGGCACCAAAGATCGTGGGGATCATCGAGTAGTCCCCCTCGCACGAAATAAAAGATTCAAATTGAACGGTCTTGTTCCCGAGACGTTTTACTTGGCGAGTGATGTAGTGGTTGGCTTGATTTTCTAGTTTCGCTTTTAGTTTTGCGTAAACTTCTTCGTCGGACAAAACGCCAAACGGAGGTGGGGGCGCTTGTTTCGCGAACGTCGTGAAATTAAAAAGGGAGAGAAGACAGAAAACAAAGAAGAAAAACCTCATCTCTCTTTTTTTCATCCCTTTTTCTTTTTTAGCAAACGGATATTACGATCCAAAAGATAGAACGCTAAGCCCATGGTGACGATAGCGCCGACAGGAAATCCCGCAAGCCACGGGCCCTTGTCTAAGATCAGTAATACGGTGCCAATCGTGAAAAGTCCAAGGCAGAGCGTTGAAAGCGCGACTTGTCTTGAGAATCTATCGACGGCATTAGCGAGCTCGGCGGTGTCGGCGTTTCGTGTTTCAAAAGCAAAACCATTATTCGACCACGTCTTCATGAAACGCCGAAGCAGGCGAGGGGCGCCTTCGAGAAGGCTTTGTAAATCGCGACCGATTACCAAAAGGTCGCGCATCAGACGTTCTTTGCTGTAGCGGTCACTCACTACGGTCCGCGCGAGGCGCGAGCCGACTTCCATCATGTCAAAATGTGGATCAAGTTTTCGTCCCATCGCTTCGATGGTGACCATCGCTTTAAAGAGCAACATCAACTCGCGCGGCACGCGAAGGTTGTGTTTCACCGCGGTGGCGGTGGAGCGAAGCAAAAGTTTGCCGACGTTGATTTCCCCAAGCGACATGCCGACGTAGGGAGAAATCGTATCCATCAGATCTTTTTGCAGCTGAGCAAAATCAATCACGCCGCGGGGTTGCGAAAGATGTACGTACTCGGCGGCAAGGGTTTCGTAATCTTCCTCAATCAGCGCCACGAACATGATGATGATGCTATCGCGAACTTTTTTAGAAAGTCTGCCGACGATACCAAAATCGATCATGCCGATTTTCCCGTCGGGGAGCACAAACAGGTTTCCGGGGTGCAAATCTCCGTGGAAAAGCCCGTCGTGCATGACCATGTGAAAAAACGCGTCGCCTCCGACCATCACGATGTCGGAAGGATTTACGCCGCAATTCATCACCGCTTCGTGTGAGGTCAAGCGGATACCGAAGAAACGTTCTAAAACTAAAACGCGGTTGGTGGAATACTCTTGAAAAACATTCGGGATGGCGACCTTGTCGAACACTTCCATGTTCTTTTTGATCTTACGAATGTTGTTTGCTTCGACCATGAAGTCGAGTTCGTAAAGAATCGATCTAAAAAATTCGTCCACGATGCCCGCGGGATTAGCGGGGCGCGCTTCGGGAATATATTTTTCTAAAAGCGCGGCGAGTCCGCGCAAAATAGAAATATCATTTTGAATCACGCGCTCGATACCGGGGCGTTGCACTTTAATGGCGACTCGCTCGCCGGTTTTTAAAACCGCGCCGTGCACTTGCGCAATCGATGCCGCCGCCATTGGCTCTTTTTCAAATTCCGAAAAGATCTCGCTAAGCGGTTTTTTAAATTCGCCTTGCAAGAATTCTTCGATTTCAGAAAAGGGAACCGCCGAAACGTTGCCTTGGAGTTTTTGAAATTCCTCGACGAAATTTTCGGGAATTAAATCCGGCCGAGTCGCTAGAAGCTGTCCAAGTTTTACAAACGTCGGCCCTAATTCTTCAAACGCGCGACGCAGGCGCTCGGGCGCCGGCTGATCTTGGCGAAAGTTTTCGGAGCTCTTCGCGGGTAAAAAGCGCGAAAGCTTCATGCGATGAATCAAATCGGCAAACCCATGGCGCACGAATACCGAAGTGATTTCGGTGACACGGCCGGCGTTTTTAAACGCCTGACCAATATTCGTGGCGGTTGACAGGACTTTCATTTTTTAAGGGGATTAGTCGTCCGATTCGAAATCTGCGTCCGAGTCTTCTTCTTCATCTCTTTCAGACTGGCCGGGAAGACCTAGCGTGATTTCGTGTTCTTCGAGTGAGACCTTGACCACTTGCACGTCCATGTTGTCGCCGATGGAAATGACCGAGTGGCCGGGGCGACGACGCAGACAATGTTTGGCTTCGTCAAAAACGTAGCTTCCGCCAAGTTTCTCGATGGGGATAAATCCATCGATGGCGAACTCACCGAGTTCAATGAAAAGGCCGCGCGAGATTACGCCGGACACACGGCCGGGATACGTATCGCCCACGCGTTCTTTCATGAACCAGCACTGCTTTCGTCTTGTGACAAAACGTTCGGCCTCCATGGCCTTCCTTTCGCGATCAGAAGTTTCTTGCCCGAGAGTTTCCATCTCGGACCAGAGTTCTTCTTTATCCTTATCGGCAGAAATTCCAGCATTTATTACTCGTTTTAACGCGCGGTGTACGACGAGATCAGGATAACGACGAATCGGCGAAGTAAAATGGGCGTAGTCTTGAAGCGCCAAGCCAAAATGCCCTAGGGGCTCCGGCATGTACTTGGCCTGCTTCTGCGTACGTAAAATAAATTGATGCAGTGTGCCCGCCTGTTTTAAAGGCTTGGTGACCTCCAAAATACGGGCAAACGACTGAGGGCTAAGGTCTTTCATCTGCTCCAAGACGCCGAAGGACTTCAGCATCTGGTTGATTTCCATGAGTGCCGTTTCTTTGGGCTGTTCGTGGACGCGGTGGAGGGCAGGTTCCTCGGCGTCGTTTAGCGCGATGGCGACGACTTGATTTGCTTTGATCATGAACTCTTCGATGAGTTTGTGAGAGTCGTAGCGGGGGGCGCGAAAAACTTTGAGCGGCTTGCCCGAGGGATCGAGTTCGAGTTTTGATTCGGGTAACTGAAAATCAAGAACGCCGCGCTCTTTTCTTTGGCGATCTAAAATCCGGTACAATTCTTTGGCGCGTTTAAGTGGCTCGCGCACGTGTTCTAATTTTTTCTGTACGTCCGCGTCGCCGTCCCAGAATTTTTGAACTTCGTTATAAGTAAGACGTCCGTGCGTTTGAATCACGGCTTCGTAAAAATCGGTCGCGAGAATATCTCCATTCTTGTCAAAACGAATTTCCGCGGTGAGGGCGAGACGCTCAACATTTGGCCGAAGGCTGCAAAGATCATTTGATAAAGTTTCGGGCAGCATCGGGATCACAAAGCCAGGAAAGTAAACGCTCGTGCCGCGCGAGCGCGCGCTAAGATCAAGAGCGCCGCCTTCTTTAACGTAATAACTAACATCCGCGATGGCGACGTAGAGCACGTAAGCCGCGCCTTGCACATTGGTTTCTACTAAAATCGCGTCGTCGAAATCTTTTGCGTCTTCACCGTCTATTGTCACGAAGGGAAGGGCGCGGTGGTCTTTTCTCTGCGAGAGATCGGGTTTTACTCTTCGAGAGAAAAGCGCTTCGGCGGAAGCGTCCTCTGAAAATTCTGATTCAAGCCCAAACTCCGCCATCGCAATCGCGTTATCGTGGCGAGGAAGCAGCTTGGTTCCGAAGTATTCGCTGATAATCGCAAGTCCCGGTTTTTCGCGCGAAGGATAACGCTCGATATCGCCAATCGCCCAACCTTCGGAGAGGGAAGAGTGCTTGCTCTCGCGCGGCGGCTTGGCGATATACCAATCGCCTTCGCGGGTGTGCAAAATCCATTGATGATTTTCGTGCACGAGCGCGCCAAATGCTTTTTTGCGTACGCGTTTTACGATGCGAACGACTTCGCCGGAGAGACGTTGTCCGCGACGTTTCACTCGATATTCGATCACATCGCCTTGCACGAGACTGCGCGCTTCTTCGGGCGGGAGAAAAACATCTTCGCGATTTTCGTCGCGACTTAAGACAAAAGCAAAACCTCGCGGGTTCTTTTGGATTTCTCCGACGTAAAGCTTGTCACCACCGACCGGATTTGGTTTGCCGTGGCGATCTTTTCCGCGGCGTTGGTGAGGTTGTTTGCCAAGACGTAATGCTTTTTTGGCGGCGCGGCTGCGCGAGTTGAACTTCTTTTTTGGTTTGCCCATTAGGCGCTAAAGATATCCTGCTTAAGCTAAGATGAAAACGAATTTGCCCGGACTGCGACTCTAGTGCTTAAGCGCAAACGAAGAGGGCATTGCGAGGCGAGGGGAAAGCGCGCGACCGGCGCTCTTTAATGCGTTAGAACTTTGCAATTGCGCGCGAGTAGTCGCGGCTTGCACTTCAGGATATGGCCCCGAAAAAGACGAAAGCTGCCTTTGCGGGGCAGCTTCGTTTTTTGCCGTTGCCATTTGTCCGGGCGCCGTCGGCGAGGCGGCTACCCGCGGGCCCGGCGGCGTTGGCGCCGAGCTCGTGGGTCCGAAAGTTGATGGAGGGCCGTAACCCTGCGCCGGCCTTTGTGGTTGAGGCGCATACTGTTGTTGTTGCGGTTGCGGATAGTAACCTTGCTGCGGTTGACCGTAGTGAGGTTGCTGAGGCGCATACTGTTGTTGAGGATACTGACCCATTTGTTGCTGCTGAGGAGCAAAGCCTTGCTGCGGAGCAAACTGTTGTTGCTGTTGCGGGTAGTAACCTTGTTGCGGCTGCTGAAATTGTTGTTGCTGTGGCGGTTGAAACGCTTGTGGGCCTGGAGCAACTGGAGCAGGGGCTCCCGTGGCCGGACCATTCACGCTCGCCGGAGTGCGGTGTTCGCCGTCTTCCGGTTTTTCTTTTTTCGACGCGACTTCAGGTTGCGTGCGGAAAATTACCAGCGGAGTTAAAGCGGCCGAACGAGGGAAGCAAACTACGCTGTTTGGATCTTCAATCGTCGGAATCGCGGGATAAATCGGACCTTGATCAGATGCGTCGGTGCCGCGAGTCGCAAAGCTCATCGCCGGGGCGACCGCAGATCCTAAGTGGTAGCAATTTACATCCCACAAGGAATCAAGCACGTCGGCTTTTGATTTTGCTTTTTTCGCGAGCGCGACTTCACCCGGAATTTCGTCTTCATCGCTTTGCGCATCTAAACGTGCGGTAATCGCGCGAGGAGAAGTGACGGGGAAGGTATCGATCACCAAGCGATTTGGCTTTTCGAGCCAGAACGCATCGACGGTCGAAGCGACATCTTTTAATTTAATTTTTACGCCAAAGCCTTTGTTACTTTCCGTATCGATAGCGACGGAATTTAAGTACTTCGCTTTGTTTTCAAAAAGGTCGTTGATCGCGGCTTCGGGAATCGCGCCGAGAAGCGCGGTTTCTTCGAGCGTCACCACGGCTTCGCCATCGTAAGCGGCAATGCGTAGACGAGGAATCGCGCCTTTTGATTGTTTAAATTCTAGGACCAAACGTTCGAAGTCTTTCGACGTGTGTCGTTTGAAACGATACGCGCGGATTTCGTAAGCGTTGGGGAAGCTCGCAAGCGAACGGCGAGGAGCTACTTTGTCGAGGAACTTCTGTCCGGGTTCCAAGACTTTTACAAATTTTTCTTTTTCAAGCGCGGCTTTTTCTTCGGCTTCTTTTGCTTCCGCGACCTTTTTTTCTTCTTCCGCTTTTTCCGCGGCTAGTTTTTCTTCGGCAGCGGCGGCAGCTTTCGCTTCTTCCGCGGCTTTCTTTGGATCGACTTTTCCGCCCGGCTTCGTAGCGGCGGCCGTGGGCTTAGCACCAGCGACTGGTTTTGCTTCGGCTTTTGCCGGCGCGGCAGCAGGGGCGGCCGAGGCAGCTTTTGTCTCCGTCTTAGCCGGCGCGGCGGCGGGTTTAGCTTCAGCAGGTTTCGCGGCAGCGGCAGGCGCAGTCGCATGTTTTGCGGCTGTAGCTCCCGGCAACGTTCCCTTGTTGAGACCCGTCTTCGGAGTATCGTTATCTGCGGCAGTGGACACCCCACCTGCCATCAAGAACGAAACCAATGTCACGTAAAAATATTGTTTCATAAAGATTGCCCGTTTGTCTTCCAACTGCGCTTCGGCTTTGTGTGATAAAATCTTTAGAATAATTAAGCAGAGCCCTCTTTTTTCGACCCGGGGTATAACATCCTGAAAAGAAAACAAATTCTGACTGTGTTTTTCACGATCCTGCTCGCCGCGTGCGCGTCGACCGATCGTGTCGATGAAGTCCTGCAGCCTGTCCAAGAAGAATTAGCCCCGGCCGAAACCCCGGCTCCGCCGGTTCCTAACGAGTCCTACGGACGACTCCAGCAGACACTCTCTAAGATCGGCGTGGAACCCATCGGGCTTGAGTACGAAGCGACCGCTTTCCACGAACTTCTCATAAAAATCTTTAGTGATCCGCGTATGCACAAACGCAAAGTGAAGACGGTTTTTAGTGGCGAAAAAATGGCCTACGACAAGAAGGCGGAATCGCTCACGATTGGCGGTAATTCCAAAGAGGCCGAGATTTTTTCTTTCGTCGCCAAAGAAGTTCCCAAACGCCGCTAATCCACGCTCGTGAATTTACCGAGAGGCTAACGTGGGTATTTCCAAATATTTTTCATTCGCAAAAGACTTACTTCAAATCCTCCCGAGCGGTCGTTCTGACATTTATACGGGACCAAAAAACGGCGAGGGGCAAAAGCCAATCGTGGTGCTCGTCACCGGTTTCGGCGCCAACGACCGCGCGCTCTCTATAATGAGAAAGCGCCTGTTGCGCGACGGTTTCGATGTGAGCATTTTGCCGCTCGAGTGGAACGAATTGTCTGATTCCGCGCACGGCTTATATAGAATGGCGGACCGGCTATCGTACTTAGTGCGCGACATTAGAGAGAAACGTGGAAGCGCCGTGCCTCCTCTACATTTAGTAGCGCATTCGGCGGGCGGCTTGGTCGCGCGGTACTACGTACAGTTTTTGGGCGGCGAGAAATACTGCAATGGACTCATCACGCTCGCGACGCCGCATAAAGGAACTTGGATCGCCGCTTTGGGATTTCTTACGCACTTAGTAATGAAAAGCCGCAGCCTTTACCACATGCTGCCGATTTCTCCGTTCATTAAGAGACTGAACTCCGTGCCGCTGCCTCCGGGATTTCCGGTCGTGAATATTTACTCGAAGGATGATCCTATATGTAAGGGCCAGGCCGAGATCGAGACGAATTCGGATGTAAAGACGATCGAGCTCTCCGGCTTCACGCACGGCGACTTCCTTTATAGGAAGCAGACGTACGCAGTAGTGCTAGAAAACTTGCGGAGTGCGGAAGTGCAGGAAGCCGCGGGTTGAGTCACTCCGGGGATCGGGGGGAGAGCCTGGGCCGGAGGTTGGGGATCGGGCGCGTCGGGATTGGGGATCTGGGTTCTGGGATCGGAGTGCCCGGGGAGATAAGTTTTGAGTTTTAGGTTTTAAGTTTTAACGTTTAAGTTTTAGGTTGGCTGGAACTTCTTTCAATTGTCATTGCGAGGTCCGCGAAGCGGTGCCGAAGCAACCTTTGACCGGCGAATAGAGTGAGGCCAAAGGTTGCCGCGTCGCCTGACGGGTTACCTTCGACGGTAGTTAAAATTCGAGGAGCCGCACGGCGGTATGGATGGTGCCATGGCAGTACGTCCGCGGAGAACTCGTGGCCAAGCGCGCCCCTCAAATTTTTTGTTTCCTGAGGAAATAATTTGACAGAGTTCTCGATGGAAATCGCTCCGCGCAAGAGAATGTCGAAAATCACCTGAATTCGACCTCTGCTGCGCGTGCTTTGGTTCCAATCGCGCGAAAATTCGCCGAAGCCGATGCTTTAGATTCACTTTGCTTACGATCGCCTAAACGCATTTAAACGCGAAAAATCGTCGATAAAAATCCCGTGATAAGACTCTTTTTGGAGGGTTTGTTTATGACGAAAGCACAGAAGTTTGATCACGAAGTCGTGGCACTGAATGAAAAACTTTTGCAAACGGAAGGGCAGATCCTCTGCCGTTTAATAGAGATGAAACGAAGTAAACTTTTCGCCGAGTTAAATTATTCGGGCATCTATGACTATTGCGAGCGGCGCCTGAAATTCTCCGAGGCAAATGCGTTTTATTTTAAAACGGTGGCAGAAGCGGCGATCGAAATTCCGGAACTAAAAGCTGCCGTGGTTACTGGCTCGCTTAGCATTTCACAAGCGAGACGGATCGCCCCGGTCATAAACAAAGAAAATTGCTCGCAATGGATAGAGAAGGCGAAGACGGTCCCGCAGAAGATTCTGGAGAAAGAGGTTACTGCCGCAAACCCGCGTCGGAAAATCCGTGAACGGATTAAACCTGTGGCGGAGAATTCTTCGGAGTTACGAGTCACGGTCGATTCCGAGACCGAAGCGAACATAAAGGCACTTCAAGACATTCTTTCCCAAAAACTAAAACGAGCGGCGACGTTGTCTGAAGTTATTGCTTGGATGGCTAAAGGCATGCGCGAAAAACACGATCCGATCAAGAAGGCGGAGCGATCGATTTCCTTAGGAAATCCTGAGAACGGAAAAATGACGGCGGGGCTTCGTCATCGGGTAAATAAGCACTACGACTCCCAGTGTTCGCACGTCAGCGCGGATGGGCGGACATGCCAAGAAAAGCGGTGGTTAGATATGCACCATATTGTGCCGCGGTCTCAAGGCGGAAAGCATACGTTTGAAAATCTGCGCATACTTTGCAAGGCGCATCATCAGTATGATCATGCGATGCTGGCAAATTCTGCGTGAGGCATCGCCAAAGGCGTCAACTACCCAACAATATCCTCGCCACCATCAACGCCAAGCGTGTTGCCCGAAATCCAACCCGCTTCGTCGTGCACGAGCAGCGCGAGCGTTTGCGCGACGTCTTCAGGGTTCGTGAGTCGTCCACCAGGATTTCTTTCCGTCGCGATTTGGATCATTTGCTCGTGACCCGGAATTTTTCTTAGCGCTGGAGTATCCGTCACGCCGGCGCGGACCGCGTTCACCGCGATCCCGTGTTTGCCGAGTTCGAGAGCCAGCTGTCGACAGTGTGATTCGAGCGCCGCCTTCGCCGCCGAAACCGCGCCGTAGGTGTGCCACACGCGAGTGCCGCCGGAAGAAGTCATCGCGAAAACTCGGCCGCCTTTTTTCAAAAGTTTTTTCGCGAAAAGATCCTGCGTCCAGTAGACGAGACTGTTGGCCATCACATCCAGGGTCATTTCCATCTGCTCTTTGCTGATGCGCTCTTTTGGATCGTCCGCGATAAAGGGTTTCAAAGTTCCAAATGCTAATGAGTGAACCAAAGTGTGAATACCGCCCTCGGTGTGTTTTTCGATTTCCGTTAAAATCTCCGCGCGCTTTTCCGTGTCCGCCGCGTTGACGTTAAAGAACATCGCTTTTACGCCGTGCTTTTTGATTCCGGCGATGACTTCCTCGACGTGAGGCTGCGTGCCTTTGCGATCAAGATGCACGCCGACGATGTTCATTCCCATGCTCGCTAGTTTTAGTCCGATGGCTTCGCCAAAACCACTCGATGCCCCGAGGATTAATGCCCAACGTCCTTTTACACTTGAGAGAGCCATCACTTACTCCTTTGTCGCTTACGACTTCTTTTCTTCTTTTTTTGGTTCCGAACTTTCGGGTTTTACTTCTTCCACTTTCGCGAAATCTTTTGGCTGTAAATCTAGCTTCTTAAACTCATCTGACTTCAATAAAAAGGGAATATCAAGTCCCGTACGCTCCGCGCGTTTGTGCTTAGAGTCAAAATTTGAAAACTTTAAGGTGAGTTTTTCTTTGTCGCCCTGTTCAAACAAACGAATGACAAGCTCGGCATTTTTGGCGCCGGCCTTCTGACTCGTTAGATACTTTTCAATCTTGGTGTCTTGGAGTGCCGAGAGAAGTTTATCGACTTTGCTATCGTCGATTTTCTCATTTGGCGTTGCCGGCGTGGTCCAACCGGCCGTCTCTTTGAGTAAATCAAAGCTCTGACTGCCTCGTTCAAATTTGATTCGTTTGACGTCGAAACGATTAAACGTTGCTAGTCTTACACTGCGATATTTTTCGCTCGTAAGACTTACTTTATCGATCGTCGATTTATCGACCTCATAAATAATCGGTTTGTCGTCGCGCTTGGCGAAAACTTTATCGCCCACTTTTCCAAGCGAAAGAACCGTCTTTTTCCCGCCTTCTTTTTGCGCAATGCTGATCTTGCGCGCGGGTTTGGCGAGTCCATATTGCGCAAGATTCGTAGCGCTTTCGGACGCAAAATCCGTCGCTTTTAATTCCACGAGCGCATTTAGCGTCTTGTTCCACTCGGTCGTGTCGGCGGGAATGAGATCTCGAGCGAGGGTCCACTCTTCTTTGTCGGGCGTGGGACGTTTTAAAATATAATTTTCCGACGGCGTTTGGATTTCGGCTTCGAGGACATCGGCGCGCGAGAGCCCAAGAATTTCTTTGTTGCGGTAATCTTTGAGCGGTTTATCAAACGCGCTTCGCAGAGTCCTGGGAACTCGGTAAACAGGGGTTTGCCCGTCGACGCGCGCGTATGCGTTGTACTCGACCGGAGTATTTCGTCCGATAAAAACGGTGACGCCTTTATCCGACGAGTCTTTTTTCGCGGTGAGTTTTAAAAGCGGGTGAGCAAGGCCAAACGTCTCGAGGCTTTTTGGATTTTCCTCGACCACGCGATCTTGTTTGGTCGTGGCAAAAGTGTTGAGCATAGAGGTCACGGCCGTTTTGTCCGCCGTATCCTGAAGCGGTTTTACCAAACTCCAGCTATCACCGGTCTTCTTTAGATAAATCACTTCGTATTCGGGAGCGGGTGCGTTTGCCGCCGCGGGGGACGCGTCGTCGGCGGGTGGGTTTTTCATCTTCTCTACGATGAGCTCTTGAATCTCGTCCGATTTGATTTGAACGAGTTGCTTGGCTTTTTCCTCAGTCTCTTTTTTCTCGCCGCGGTATTTTTTTTCGTAAAGCTGGTACCAGGCAATGAGCCCGACAAATACGAGCGCAAAGATCAGCGTGGAGGAAAAGTTCTTCTTCAAGCGTCACCTCAATTTAAGACAATCAAAGACGAGGAAAACCGGCGAGGCGGCAGAACTAATCTGCGAAAAGTAGCCGTTACGACAGGGACTCGGTACCCATGTCCGTCTCGTCTTTTGAGACGAAACCGGCCGCGATTTCACGAAGGGCAACGACGGCTGGTTTGTTGTTCGGCGCCGTAACAAGCGGGCGGCTACCCTTGGCGATCTGCTTTACTCGCTTTGCCGCGATGTGAATCAGCTCAAAGCGGTTTGGGATTTTTTCCAAGCAATCTTCAACAGTTATTCTGGCCACCGGATCTCCTTACCAATTCATGTAAATCGAAGTCGCTTATCCTATGGAAATCCTTACGGAAGTCAAGGGCATTCGCCGTGCGGTCAACCCTTAAGGAAATTTAACCGAAGAAGTATCTATAGAGGGGATTTCAGGATGAAAACCACGCGCCTAGTTTTGACATGTCTTTTTCTCGCCCACGGTCTGGTCTTTGCCGACCTACTTAAACAATCCGCCGAAATTGAAGAGACGCCGCTTTCTGATTCGCTGCGCTCAAAACTCGCTCGGCGTTTTGTGCTGACCGGCGGTCGCGATGCAAATAACCCGCTGCTGTCGCTTGATGAAGCGGGATTCCCGGCCGACAGCTGCGTGGTGCTCATCGAGAACACTTATCAAATCAACGGCCCGACTCGGCAGATGAACATTATCGAAGCCGGCCCCGGAAGTCTTGCGGAACGAAAACGCCACTCCTGGCCCGTGCAATTTTTTGAAACAACTCGCGTGGAAAAAGGGCAGGTCTTCCCGGCACCCTCGGCAGGAAACCCGACGCTTAATGTTTTGCCGCAAAGTTGCAAACAACTCGTTCGCGTAAGCCTTCACCAAACGGCATTTAGACTGGGCGGATCTCTTCGTGTGTGGACCGCGCTTGCGGAAGTTTACACGCCGGCCGCCAGCAAATCGCCAACGCACCTTTTTGACCTAGGTCGCTAAGCCGCTTTTTTAATTCGAAAAAGTCCGTCGAGAGTCGTCTGTAGTTTTTCGACCGGAACGGTGAGGGTCCGCTCTGGGCTATAGAGGTAATTATCGCGCGCGGCAAAAAGCGCGCTGACCTCTCGTAGCGTTGTCTCGTCGAGTTTTCCCTTCGCGCGTTCAAGAGTAGCCACGCGCGAAAGGCTTGGCGGCGTGTTTGCGATAAGACGCAACATCGCGACGCTGATCTCGTCGGACAAGCGCAAGAAGTCTTCGACCCGATCGTTGCGAGCGGCTTCGAGCGCGATTTCGTAACGAAGGCGAAGCACAAATAACGGCGAGCGTTCTTCTTGTTCCCGTCGGTAGCTCATAAACTGCAAGATAGAGGCAATCAGAAACAAAACACCAAAGATGCCCTGTGCGATCCAGAACCAAACTTTATCGGTGACGGCCGAGTAAAATGTCGGTTCGCCGGTAGCTATCGTCGCTAAAACATCGCCACGCGCGGCGGCTTGTTCAAGCGGAGGTTTTGGCATCGCGCGAAACTCAACGCCCGGAATGGTGACGTCGTAGTACTGCGACATCGCGGGATCGAGCGCAAGCATTTGACCAGGGGGAAGCGAGAAACTTTTCTCTTCGTGCACCACGAGCGAGTATTCAAAAGTTTTTCGCATTGCGGGGTTCGCGCCTTCTAGTATCGCGCGTGACGAGATCACTTCGACGAAATCCGGGAATTCGAGTTTCGGAGTCAGGATGTCTTGGAAGTTTCCGTCGCCGACGAGTAGGTAGCGAAGCGTGACGGGTTCGTCTTTTTGAAATGGGAGTGAAGGGGATTCCGCTAAAAATTGGAAACGCCCCACGGCGCCCTTGAATTCTTTTCCCGCCGCGGGTTTGGGAAGCGGCAAGATTTCTACCTGTGGCGGCTCACTTGCGATCTCAATCCCACGCACGGCGCCGAGCATTTTGACGACGAGCTTCATGGGCTCGATCGTATGTTTGTCGCGGCTGACCATCGGCGAGAGGGAATAGCTGCCTACCGTAGCGCGGAAATAAATTTCTTTTGCATAAACTTGGTTTAGCCCAAGCGGACCTTGGCGAAGGCTTAAGTTATCCGTCCAAAATCCTCTGAACTCCGGAAACTTCGCGACTTCCACTTCGACCGCGGAAACTTTCGCGGTGACGATGAAACTGCAAACCGTGGTTTGGCCGGGATAAATTTTTCGCGGGTAGCATTCGGTGATTAGGCGAGGGGAGACAAGATCGGGCGTTTCGGCGCGCGCAGGTGTGCCGTGCAACGCCGAGAACGCCAAGGCGAAGGCGAAGGCCAAAGGAATCCGATTGTGTTTGCGATTCACCACGGCTTACCCTGATACCTCGTGCTTTTCTTTCCTTTATCTTGTTGGATGCGTTGGAGCACTTGTTGCTCTTCGCTTGAAATTGCGTCGTAAATTCTTTGTTTTTCTTGTTCTGAAAACGACTGCGACTCGTAATCTTTCTTAGGGCCCTTCGGATCGCTCGCTTGGCCTTGCTGCCCTTCGCCGTCACCCGACTGGGGCTGGCTTTTCATCTGCTTTAAAATCTTTGCCGCGAGCACCAAGTTTTCCGAAATGCGACGATTCGCGTCTTTGTTTAAGTTCTCGTCGTCAAGCACGGTGTCGTACGCATTTTGATACGCTTGAATCGCTTGTTTGGGCTCGCCTTTTTTCAATAGCGCGTTGCCAAGATTGTAGAGCGCACGTTTTCGTACATTAGGATCGGTGGAGAGCATCGCGCTTTCTTGAAATAGTTCGGCGGCGCCGGAGGGATCTTGCGCCATTTTTTTCACGGCCGCATTGTAAGTTTCAATCGCCTTCGTTTCGTCCTCGGCAAACGCCGTTCCGGAAAGCAGCAGGAAAATCGCAAGCGAGCGAATCGCGTACTCCCAGCGGCCAAATCCAAATTCGATAAGAAAAAGCACGAGCGCGATCGCAAAGAGCCACGGGTAGAGTTCGCGTTCGACTTTAAATGTCGTCGATAATCTTCCAAACGCGATTGATTGCGAAAGGCGATCGGAGAGGCGATAGGTTTCGTCAAACGCGGGCGGAAAGTAGGCGCCGCCCGTACGTTCGGCGACTTCTTTGAGTGTCTCCGGGTGAAACTTACTGATAACCGGACGATCGTGATCGTCGGTGAGTTTATCGGGCGTATTTACGTAACGACCCGCGATGGGAACCGTTCCACCAAGTACGGTGCCCGCGCCGACCGTAAAGATGGGCATGTTGGCCGAGCGGTACTGCGCGAGAATGTCGCTTCGAAGCGGAATGTGCGTCTCGCCGTCGCTAATCAAAACGACTTGCGTCGCTACCCATTCGCCGCCGGTTTCGGTGGCTTTCTTTTCCTGACGTTTGATTTCGGCAAAAAGATTTGTCAGGACGAGCGTGAGGTCCGTACCTTGATGCGTCGTCATCGTCGGAGTCAGCGAACCCACCATGTCGGAAACTGATTCCATGTCGGTCGTAAGCGGCATTTGCAGGTAACCGTCGGCCGCAAACGGGTAGAGGGCGATACGAATATTTGGTAGCACCGCCAAAAGTTTTTTCGCAAAGGCGACGGCAAAATCAAGGCGGGAAGTGCCCATGTCTTCGACGAGCATGCTGCGCGAAATATCAAATGCGATGAAGACCTGTCCCTTGCGGGCTTGCGCTTGGCTCGTCGCGCGGCCAAGTTGTGGGCGAGCCAGCCCAAAGAGCGCGAGCGCAAAGCCCGCGCAAACAAAG
>JADMIO010972816.1_pt1 | contig 35454 bp, 30 predicted proteins | sample 8958161 | NCBI WGS metagenome assembly JADMIO01 (sample SAMN16585339, study PRJNA669376) | soil metagenome | isolation source: Crop rotation soil | place: USA: Cullars Rotation, Alabama | collected 2011
TTGAGCAGCGCCTTCGCGCCCAGCGCCGAGCCGCCGATGCCGAGCACCAGGACGTGATCGTAGGCCTGCCCGACTCCCTCGGCGAACCGGGTGATCTCCCGGATCGGGCCGGATTGATCCACCAATCCATAGAAGCCGTATTCCCCTTCCCGGCGCCGCCGGCCCACTTCGGCCTGCACGGCCGGAAACCGTGCGGCCAATGCATCGAGCCGGGCGCGCGGCAGCCCGTGCACGCCGTCCAGCGAATCCTGAAACATCCGTCCGTAGGCCAGCCTGATCACGGGACCTCCACGACGAGTCCGTCGTAGGCCGGCACGATGCCGGCCGGCAACCGAGCCGCCAGGTCGGCGTGTCCGGTCTCGTGGGTAAGGTGGGTGAGGTAGGTGCGTCGGGGGCCCAGTGCCTGGGCGGTCGCGATCGCCTCGGAAATGCTCATGTGGGTCGGGTGGGGACGCCACCACAGCGCATTGAGCACCAACGTATCGAGTCCCTCGAGCCGGCGTCGCTCGGGCGGATCCACCGCCTTCGCATCGGTGATGTAGGCCAGGTCGCCGATTCGATAGCCGTACACCCGGAGGTGCCCGTGCCGGAAGGCGAGCGGCAGGACCTCGGCCCCGGCGATCTCGACGGGGCGCCCGGGCTCGATCGGATGCAGATCGAGATCCGGCTTCGAGGTGCCCTCGTAGACCCGCTGTCCGTCGAAGATGTAGCTGAACGAGCCGCGCAGGCGGTCGAGCGTCTCAGGCGGACCATACACCGGCAGCGCGCGCCCTTGCCGGACCGAGAAGATCCGGAGGTCGTCGACGCCGCTGATGTGGTCGGCGTGCTCGTGGGTGTAGACCACGGCGTCGATCCGGCTCACGCCGCCGGCGATGAGCTGGAGACGCAGCTCGGGCGGGGTGTCGATCAGGATGGTGCCGCCGCCGGTCTCGACCAGGGCGGCCGACCGGCTCCGCCTGTCGCGCGGATCGGTGGACCGGCACACGGCGCACGAACACCCGACCTGGGGCACGCCGAACGACGTCCCCGTGCCCAGAAAGGTCAGCCGCATGCCCTAAACTGCTTCGATCTTGAGGAGGTTGGTAGTGCCGGGCATGTCGAACGGGACGCCCGCCGTGACCACCAGGCGCTCGCCGGGCTGGGCCAGTCCTCGGGCGAGGATCTGGTGCCGCGCGGCGCCCAGCATGGCGTCGTAATCGGTGAAGTGCTCGGTGAGCGCGGGCGTGACGCCCCACACCAGCGACAGCTGGCGATAGGTGTCGGGTTCGGGCGTGCAGGCGAAGATCGGGACGGTGGGACGGCAGGTCGAGACCTTCCGCGCCGTGAAGCCGCTGCTGGTGAAGCAGACGATGAGCGGTGCGCTCAGCATCTCCGCCGCAGCGCAGACCGCGACCGCGATGGCGTCCTCGGTGCGAACCGGGCCGCTCTGCGCGCTCCGGTGCTGCGGCAGCGCCAGCCCCTCGCTGGAGCGCCGGCCGAGCGCCGCGTCGATGACCACGCCGCGGTTCTGACGCTGGAGCTCCATCTCCCGCGCGATGCGGTCCATCGCTCGAACCGCCTCGAGGGGAAACTCCCCCACTGCGGTCTCCGCCGACAGCATGACGGCGTCGGTGCCGTCCAGGATGGCGTTGGCCACATCGGACGCCTCGGCCCGGGTGGGGCGCGGCGCATGCACCATCGACTCGAGCATCTGGGTGGCGGTGATGACCGGCTTGCCGTGAAGCCCGGCCTCCCGGATGATCTGCTTCTGCATCAGCGGCACTTCCTCGAACGGCAGCTCCACCCCGAGGTCGCCCCGGGCGACCATGATGGCGTCCGACGCGTCGAGGATGCCGCACAGGTTCTTGAGCGCGGTGTCCTTCTCGATCTTGGCGATGAGCTTGGTGGAGCGGGGCACCAGCGCGCGGAGCTGCTCGATGTCCTCCGGCCGGCGCACGAACGAGAGCGCCACGTAGTCCACGCCCAGCGCGGCCGCCTGGGCCACGTCCTCCAGGTCCTTCTCGGTCAGCGCGGGCGCGCTCACCTGGATTCCGGGCAGGTTCATGCCCTTGTGAGCCTTGAGCTCGCCGCCGTACTGGACCACCGCTTCCACCCGATCACCGCGGACCGCGCTCACCTCCACGGCCATGAGGCCGTCATCCAGCAGGATGCGCGCGCCCGGGCCGACGTCCCCGGCCAGCCCTTCATAGGTGGTGGGAATTTCCCCCGCCCCGGCTTCCGCCTCCGGGGCGAAGACCACCCTTCCGCCGGCCACGAGCCGCAGCGGCTCCCCGAGCGTTCCCACCCGGATGCGAGGGCCCTGCAGATCCAGCAGGAGGCCCACCGCGTCGTTCCGAGACGCCATGAGCTTCCGCAGGCGTTCGATCCAGCGGGCGCGGATCTCGGGCGTGCCGTGCGACGCGTTGATCCGGACGACGTTCACGCCCGCGTCGATCAGCGCGGTCATGGCCGAGGGATCTTCCCACGCGGGGCCCAGGGTGGCGACGATCTTGGTGCGGCGAACCGAGGTGCGTGACATGCGACGGAGTTTAATGCGGGCTCGTCACTGCTGCATCACGACCGCTCCATTCACGACGGTCAGGCGCGCGCGCCCCGCGCGCACGGCGTCGCCCGAGCCGAGCTCGGCGGCCGGATCGAAGGCCCACGCGACCAGGTCGGCGTCCTGACCCGGGGCCAGGGTTCCCCGCCGATCCGCCAGGCCCGCGGCGTGGGCCGCGTTGATCGTGTAGGCGCGAACCGCATCCTCAAAGCCCAGCCGCTCGTCGGGCCGCCAGCCCCCGCTGGGGCCGCCACCCGCATCCCGCCGCTCGAGCGCGGCGAAGAGACCCTCGCGCGGATCGATGGAGGCCACCGGCACGTCGCTGCCGAACACCAGCCGGGTGCCTCGCCGTCGGAGCGACTCGAACGCGTAGGCGCCCCGACCGCGAGCGCCCCAGTGGCGCTCGATCAGTGGGATGTCGGTCAGGAGATGGGCGGGTTGCATCGAGGCCACCAGGCCGGCCGCCGCTGCACGGTCCAGATCATCGGGGTGGACGCACTGGAAGTGCTCGATGCGGTGCGGCAGCGCGACCCGGGGCAGCGACGACAGCAGAGTGAGGGCACGCCGGACCGCCGCGTCGCCGATGGCGTGCACGGCCACGGCGATCCCGCCCTCCGCGGCGGTGCGCATCGCGTCTCCGGCTTCCTGCTCGCTCGTGATCGGCATGCCGCGATCCCGCGTCCCCTCGAACGGCTCCAGCATCCACGCGGTTCGGCTGCCCAGGCTTCCGTCGAGAAACAGCTTGATACCGCCGATGCGGAGCCAGTCCGACCCGGTGCCGCTGCGCACTACATTCCGCCGCAGTGCGGGGAGCGAGGCGACGGGAGGGTGGAACAGGACCCGGAGGCGGAGCGTATCGGCTGCCTCGAGGCGCCGGAACGCGGCCCACGCGGACTCGGCTTCGACGTCGTGAATACCGGTGAGCCCGAGACGGTGCGCCTCGGCCTGGGCCTCGAGCACCGCCTCGTCGAGCAGGGCCACGGGCGGCTCAGGCAGGTGGGGCAAGAGCAGCTCGACCGCGCGCTCGAGCAGCAATCCGGTAGGCTCGCCGGCGGCGTCTCGCACGATACGGCCCCCGAACGGATCGGGCGTGGCACCGGTGATGCCCGCGGCCGCGAGCGCCGCACTGTTGACCCAGGCCGCATGAACGTCGAGTGAATCGAGATACACCGGATCGGAATGGACAGCGTCGAGCGCGCCGCGCTCGGGGGGCGTACTCCAACCGTTGGCGTCCCACCCCTGGCCGATGACCCAGCCCTGCACCGGGCGAGCCTCTGCCACACGACGGAGAACCTCGTCTCTCGACTCGATACCGGCCAGCTGCAGCCGGCGACGATTGAAGGCCCAGTGCGCGAAGTGCGTGTGCCCATCCACGAATCCCGGCGTGATGACGGTGTCGGGCAGGTCGAACTCCGGTGTGCCGGCGGGTACCGATTTCGCCAGCTCGGCGGCGCGCCCCACGCGGACAATCCGCCCGTCCCGCCACCAGATCGCGTTCCCCGAGACGCGAGGATCGAGGCTATAGATGCGCCGCGCCCGCAGGAGTCCGGAACGGTCCGGATGAGTGGCGTTCACTGGCGACAGGACGGGTCCGCGGGCGGTTTCCACATGTTGAAAACTCAGAGAAGTGAATATCTGGATTCGGGGAAACGGGGCAGAAAAACACAGAGATTCAGGCTCGAATCTGCTTGAAGTATGCTCCTCAACTGCGATTTATACAAACAACTTATAGGTCTCCAACTTATACCATCTCGAACCGGACCAGCGAGTTGGGAGGGGCCCAACAATTATTCAGATCAGTCCGTTATGAACATCTTCGACATGCATACCACTGCACCCGCCACCGCTCAAAGTGGGAACGTCGAAGTCTCATCGAGCAAAGGTCACAGTCCCTGCTCCGCCCCGGAATGATGGCCCCGCAAATCGAGTCGGCGACGCTCGGAGCGCCTTCGCAAGATCATTCTTACCGTCGACCTTGAGCGATCCCGCCATCGGTTGTGAATGGGCCGGCGAGAGCTTGAGGGAGCCGGTGACCACGCCGCCTCGCATCCCGCTGACCACCCAGGTAGTCGCCACCGGCTCGGCGACCGATGCGCTGTCCCCAGCAAGATGGCCATCCCAGGTGACTACGGCGCCGCTCAACTTCACCTGGAACCGGTCTTCCGAGCTGGGCACGCCGTCCTCGTCTTCCGCCGGGACCTTGCCCACCGTGAGTCGCGCCTCGTGAAGCTCCTGTTGAGCCACTCGCGCGGAATGGATCAGGCGGTCGCTGTTGGCGAACAGACTGAGCGCGACGTCCTGCGGAGCGCCCGATGGCCCGGAGGCCAGCACCGTCCAGTACCCGAAGAGCTGCGGCCGCCGGCCGCTCTTGTCGGCCAGTGAGAAATCCTTGCCGCGAATGGTGTCCACCGTCGTGAAGCAGAGCTGTGACGGGCTCCAGGCGGCGTACTCCGTCTGGCCCTCGACCACGCTCCGGAGCGAGACGTGCAGGTTGGTCGCCGCCGAGGCGGGGACCGCCCGCCAGCCGGCCGGCAGGCCGTGCAGCAGTTCCGAGGCAGGATCGAGCAAGAGCTGCACGCAGAAGGCGGAGCGGAGGCCTGCGAGCTCCCACGTCGTGGTGGTCGGCTCGTTGTCCTGCGCCTTCATGGGGGCGGCGGCCAGGGCCAGCGCGAGGCTCAGGAGAACGGTCGAACGCATGCGCGGCTCCGGGAGGGAGATGAGGCCTCAGCCGGCTCGGGTTCGGCGGACCGCCGCTGCGAGGTCGGCGTAGTGCTTCGGGTCGAGCGCGTTGAAGCGCAGGTTGCGATAGCGGACCTTGCCATCGGGTCCAATGACGTAAATCACCCGGCGCATGTACCCGGAACGGTCCTTGGCCGCGTAGCGCGCCGCCACCTGCTGCTGGGGATCGCTCAGCAGCCGGAACGGCAGATTCAAGCTGGCCGCGAACCGGGTGTGCGTCGCGAGCGAGTCGGTGCTGACCCCGACCACCGTGACATCGGGCCCGAATAGCGAATCGTACTGCTCCGCGAAGGTCCGCATCTCCGCCGTGCAGCCCGCCGTGAAGTCCCGCGGGAAGAAGGCCAGGACCACGGTCTTTCCCCTGTCCAGGCTCAGATCGTAGGGCTGATCTGCCGGGCCCACACCATCCTTGCTGGCCCACGGCAACCGGAACGCGGGTGCCCGGCGGCCGACATCCGGGCCGGAGACCATGACCGCGGTGGGTGGACCCAGGGTCGAATCTTTGTATGGGTTCTGCGCCTGAAGCTGCGAAACGGTGACCATTGAGAGGACGCCAGCCGCTGCGGTGATTGCACGGGTGAACATGGCCAAGGGTTCCCGAAGGAGGTTGATCACTGGGAGGAGACGGCGCGAAGCGCCGACGCCAGGTCCTGACTCGCGCCGGTGCCGGTGTAGGCCACCTTCCCCGCCCGGTCGACGATCACGATGTAGGACGTGGTAGGCGCCTGGTACGCGCGGGTGCTGGTGCCCTCCTCATCGTAGAGCGTCCGGAACGGCGGGTGCTCGTCCGCCACATACTTGCGCACCCGCTCCGGTGTCTGGTTGACGGTGACGTTGACACCGAAGAACTCCACCCGGTCGCCGAACTCACGGTGGGCGGCGCGCACCGTCGGCATCAGGGCGCGGCACACCTCGCACCAGGTGGCCCAGAACTCCAGCAGCACGGGCTTGTGCCCGATGTACTCCCCCAGGTTCACCGACTTTCCATCCAGGTCCTTCACCACCACCACCGGAGCACGGGCACCGACCTCGAGGCCGGCCTCCTGCGCAGCCGCGGGCCGGGCACCCGCCAGCAGGCCGATCACGCCGGCCGTCACGAGCACGAATCTCACAGTACACTCCCCATCTTGACCAAGTAGTACTCCGCCATGCCGATCAGGATCACCCCTCCGCCGCGCTTGACCCACACCATCCACCGTCCGGGTCTCGGCAGCGCGGTCACTACCGCGCTCAACAGGCCCACAGCCGCGAGCAGCGCGGTCAGGCCGAGCGAGAACGCGAACAGATACAGCAGGCCGAGCAGGGCGCTGCGCGTGGCCGCCACGAAGGTCAGCACCGCCGCAAAGGCGGGCGCGCCGCACGGCGCCGCGACCAGACCGGACGCCGCACCCATGGCAAACGCCCCGGCCGGCGACCGCCCCCCAATACGCGCCGCCCAGGCCACGATGCCGGCAGGCACCGCGAGCGGAGCCAGGTCGAGCATCACCAGGCCCGCCACCAGCAGCAGGTTGGCCATGGCGAAATAAGCCCAGGGATTCGAGCTCACCGTGCCGAAGATCGATCCGGTGAGACCCGCCAGCAGCCCCAGCAGCGAGTACACCAGCGCCAGCCCGCCCACGTAGGCCGCCGTCAAGGCCACCGTGCGTCCCCGTGACTGGCCTCCGGCCCCGGCGCCGCCGAGCAGGCCGGCCGTGATGGGGATCATCGGATAGATGCACGGCGTCAGGCTGGTGGCGACACCGGCGGCGAACAGCACGGGGACCGCGAGCAGCGGACGATCCCGGAGAGTGGCCTCGAGCCCCTCGGCGAGCAGCGGCGCGAGCACGCTAACGCGGCAGCGCGGCCTCCGCCACGCCGGTCGGGCTGCGGGTGGCGGTGTACCGACTGACTACGTAGTCCTCCAGGATCGCCAGGAACTCGGGCACGATGCTCTCGCCCTTGAGGGTGACCATGAGACGGCCGTCCACGAATACCGGTGCCTTGGGCTCCTCGAAGGTGCCGGGCAGCGAGATGCCGATGTTGGCGTGCTTGGACTCGCCCGGCCCGTTCACGACGCAGCCCATGACGGCCACCTTCATCTCCTCCACCCCGGGCCGCTCCACCCGCCACACCAGCATCTTCTCACGAAGGTAGTCTTGGATCTGCTGGGCCATCTCCTGGAAGAACGTGCTGGTAGTGCGGCCACAGCCAGGACAGCTGGTGACCTGTGGCGTAAAGCTGCGGAGCCCCAACGACTGCAGCACCTGCTGGGCGACCTGCACTTCCTCCGTGCGGTCGCCGCCGGGTGCGGGCGTGAGCGAGACCCGGATGGTGTCACCGATCCCTTCCTGCAGCAGGATGCTGAGGCCGGCCGTACTCGCGATGATGCCCTTGGCCCCGAGTCCGGCCTCGGTGAGGCCGAGGTGCAGCGGATAGTCGCATCTGGCCGCGAGGCGCCGGTAGACGTCCACCAGGTCCTGCACTCCGGAGACCTTGGCGCTCAGGATGATCCGGTCGTGCGGCAGGCCGACCGCCTCTGCCAGCTCGGCGCTCCGGAGGGCGCTTTCGACCATGGCGGCCATGGTCACATCCCGCGCAGCCTCGGGCTCGGCCCGACGCGCGTTCGCATCCATCATCTCGGTGAGCAGGTTCTGGTCCAGCGAGCCCCAGTTCACCCCGATCCGTACCGGTTTGTCGTTGGCAAGCGCCACCTCGAGGATGGCCCGGAAGTTCTCGTCGTGGCGCTTGCCGCCGACATTGCCCGGGTTGATGCGGTACTTGGCGAGGGCGCGGGCACAGGCCGGGTAACGGGTCAGCAGCAGATGGCCGTTATAGTGAAAGTCGCCGATGATCGGGACCCCGACGCCCACCCGATCGAGGGCTTCCACGATCGCGGGCACGGCCGCCGCGGACTCCTCGTTGTTGACCGTGACCCGCACCAGCTCGCTGCCGGCGCGCGCCAGCGCCGCCACCTGCCCCACCGTGGCGGCCACGTCGGCCGTGTCGGTGTTGGTCATGGATTGGACGACGATGGGATGGCCGGCGCCGACCGGTATTCCGCCCACGCGGACGGTGACGGCCTGCCTGCGGGTGAGTGGCGGCATGGGCGGAATATAACGCGGCGCCCCTGGCGCCCGTTCTTGCGCCCGGTTCCCGGTCCGCATGAGATTCGTGCATGCCTTCCCCGACCCCGCCGGCGCCGCCGCGCGCCGCCATCACCGCCGTCGCCAGCTACGTCCCCGAGCGGCGCGTCACCAACGCCGACCTCGCCACCCGCCTCGACACCTCGGACGAATGGATCGTCACCCGCACTGGCATCCGCGAGCGGCGTATCGGCGCGCCGGGCGAGACCACCTCGACCATGAGCACCGCGGCGGTGAAGCGACTGATGGCCGAACGAGGATTGGCACCCGATGATATCGGTGCGCTCATCGTCGCCACCGTCACGCCGGACATGGTGTTCCCCGCGACCGCGTGCCTGATTCAGGACCAGGTCGGACTCAGGAACACGTGGGGGTTCGATCTCTCGGCCGCCTGCTCGGGCTTCCTCTACGCGCTCACCACTGGCGCCCAGATGGTGGCCGCCGGCGCGCACCGGCGCGTCATCGTGGTCGGCGCCGACCTGATGAGCGCGATCATCGATCCGATGGATCGGACCACCGCCGTGCTGTTCGGCGACGGTGCGGGCGCCGTGCTGCTCGAGCCCGCCGAGCCGGGCTACGGCCTGCTCGACTTCTACCACCGGGTGGACGGCGCCGGCCGAGCCGATCTGCTCATGCCGGCGGGAGGCAGCCTCCATCCGGCCAGCCACGAGACGGTGGAGGCGCGCGGACATTTCCTCCAGCAGAACGGCAAGGCGGTCTTCAAGTTCGCAGTTTCCCAGATGGCCGAATGCATCACCACCCTCCTCCAGCGGCACCAGCTCACCCCCGACGACATTGCGATGGTCATTCCCCACCAGGCCAACCAGCGGATCCTCGACGCCACGGCCGAGCGCCTGGCGCTCCCGCCCGGCAGAATGGCCAGCGTGATCGCGCGCTACGGCAATACCACAGCGGCCACGCTTCCGCTGGCCCTGGAGGACGTGGTCAGGGACGGACGGGTCAAGCGCGGTGATCTGGTGATGTTCGTGGCGGTCGGAGCGGGCTTCACGGTGGGCGCGAGCCTGATGCGGTGGCAGTAGCGCTCAGACCCGGGAGAACTCCGCCGCGTCGATGGCCGCACGCTCCTCGGGGGTGAGCTGGAGGCTCGCGGCGGCAACGCTGTCGCGGGCGTGCTCCACGGTGCGCGCGCTCGGGATGACGATGACGGTGGGCGACTGGGCCAGGGCCCAGGCCAGCGCGATGGCGTGGGCGGAAACTCCGCGCGCCGCCGCCATCGGGCCCAGCACGGGATGGCCCGGGAGCTTGAGGTTGAGCCTTCCCCCGCCGGTCGGGCTGTAGGCCAGAAACCCGATGCCCCGATCGGAGCAGTAGCGCACGACCCCGCCCGACAGTGCCTCTCGAAAGAACGGGTTGAGCCGGTTCTGCACCGCGGTGACCGGAACGATTCCCTCCGCCTGGCGAATCTGGACCACGCTCACGTTGGAGAGCCCCACCCACCGGATCTTCCCCTGCTCGCGCAGCCGGGCCAGCTCGCCGACGCTGTCGGCGAAGGGCACATGCGGGTCGGGGGCGTGCAGCTGGTAGAGGTCGATGCGATCCGTGCGCAGCGCGAGCAGCGAGCGGTCGCAGGCGGCCCGGAGCTGTTCGGGGCGCGCGTCATTCTCCCAGCGGCCTTCGGGCCGAACCAGGCCACCCTTGGTCGCGACGATGACCGCGTCACGGCGGCCCGGCCACACCGCCAGCGCCTCGGCGATCAGCCGCTCGTTGTGCCCGATGTCGTGCTGGTTGAGACAGTAGACGTCCGCGGTATCGATCAGCGTGACGCCCGCATCGAGGGCGGCATGGATGACCCGGATTCCCTGGGCCTCGGGGGGGCGACCCGCGATGGACAGGTGCATCCCCCCATAGCCCACCGCCGGGACGCCCGGCGCGCCAGGGCCCAGCGGGCGGAGCTTCACGCCACGCCCAGGGCCCTGCGCAGGAAGCTCACCAGCTCCTCCCGAATGTCGAAGTAGATCGCCATGGCGTGCCCGGCGCCGGGAACGAGTCGGGTGGTGACGTGGGTGAGGTCCCGACTCCACCGCGTGACGTTGGCGCCGCCTTCGAAGGGGTCGCCGTCGGATGAGCCCAGCCAGACGGGGCACTCGAGCCGTTCGACCGCCTGCCGGACCCGCTCGGGGCCGTCGCTGCCGAAGGCCGGCGCGCCGGCAGCGCCGACCGTCGCCACGGCGCGGAGGCCGGGCAGCTTCGGGGCAGCCAGCAGCACGCCGGGCCCACCGACGCTGGCGCCCACCAGCGCCAGGCGCTCAGGATCGATGAAGTTCTGCGACGCGCCCCAGCCCACCACCCGAATCACGTCGTTCTCGATGCGGACGAACTCCACCCGATGCGCGCTGGCGACGAAGGACGTGCCGAACGCCTCGAGCCCTAGTCCCTCGGGCGCGTCGACCACGACGGGGCCCTTCGGCCCGACGATGGACGCCCCGTGCCCGCGCTCATCAAAGGCGAGGGTGGCGATGCCGGCGGCCAGCAGGTCGCGCACCAGTGGAGCGAAGCTGTCCCGGGTGGCCGGATACTGGTGAGCCAGCACGGCGAGCGGAAGCAGCTCGCCGGGCCGGCCCGGGGGATAGGTGAGGGTGCCCTTGAGGATCAGCCCGTCCGCCGCCGGAACGGACATCTCGAGCGGGGCGAGCATCAGGCCAGCCCGAGCTGCCTCGTCAGCCGGCGCCAGTCCTCGGCGGACACCACACCTTCCTGGAGCAGCGGCGTCAGGGTAGCCAGGATCTCGGCGCGCGACCCGTCGATCCGGCGGTCGCGCAGCTCGCTGATCATCCGCGAGAACCGGTGCTCGTACTCGTCGGGCTTGATGCTCTTATCCGCCTTCATGGTGCTGAGCTTGCGCAGCTCGTCGGCAACCCGCGCCGGCGTCACCGGCTTGAGCTTGCTCTCCTGCTGATCGGCCATGTCGAACCTCTCGCCTGTCGGTGGAAACCTGCGCCCGTCGGTTGCTGGATTATGTCCCCCGGCGCCGCGCCGCGTCCAGGGTGGTGGTCGGATCGGCGCCGCTCCAGGTGACGTCGGCGGTGGGCCCGTAGGTCGGCGGCACCCGATCTTCCAGCAGGCGGAGCGCGACGACGACCTGGGCCCGGTGGTGCGCGCTGTGGAGGATCCGACGCCACACGACCCAGATCCGCTGGCGGCGAACGTCGAAGAACGGGACCTCGGTCAGCCAGAAGCGCTCGTCACCTTCGGCCAGCGGCGCCAGCCGCGGGCGGGCCAAGGCCAGCAGGCGCTCGACGTAGGCCGCGACCGGGGGCGCGTCGCCGGTGGGCAACAACCCCTCGACCGGCGGCTCCGGCAGGCCCACGAACTCCGCGAAGAAACGGCGCTCGCTCAGCAGCTGGTGCACCAGGATCTGGCGCACGGAGCTGCTCCGCGCATGGGGCCGGAAGTCGAGCTGATCGTCGCGCAGCTCGGACCACGCACCGGCGGTCTTGCTGGTCTCCGAGGCGTAGGTATCCACCAGGTGCTGCAACAGGGGAAGGCGGGCCCGGGGGATCGTGTCGGCGGGAATGAAGTCGTGCTCGTAGCTCATCGCCATGAGGGAGTATACCCGCGACGATGGTCCTGGGACAGCCGCGTTCGTCCACGCTTCAACGAGCGGAGGGGCCACGCCCGAGCGGCATGACCCCTCCCCTTTGCTGCTCGGCCTCCGCCCGCGAGGGCGGACTAAGTCTCGACGACGGCGGCCGGCGTTACCGCCTGCTCGTCCCGCTCGCCGGTGCGGATCCGGTGGACCTGATTCACGTCCAGCACGAACACCTTTCCGTCGCCCACTTCGCCGGACCGGGCGGAGGCGAGGATGGCCCGGACGGTGATGTCGACGAACGGCTCCGACACCCCGATCTCGAGCCGGACCTTCTCCTGCAGCTCCATCTTCACGGTCGTGCCGCGGTAGGTCTCGACCCGGTCCGTCTCGCCGCCATGTCCGAGAACGCGCGACACGGTGAGGCCGGTGACTTCGGCCCGATACAGCGCCTCGAGAACTTCGTTGAGGCGCTCGGGACGGATGATTGCCACGATGAGCTTCATGTCGATTCCTCCGGCCTCAGCGGGCCACCGCCTGCGGGGTAAGGGCCCGGGCCGGCGCGTCGCTCGGCGCCACATCGGGCATGACCAGGATGGATCCTTCGCCGTTGGTGTAGGCCTCCTCGCCGTGCTGGGTAACGTCGAGGCCGAGCCCTTCGGCCCGTGGGGCCGTGCGGAGCACCGTCACCAGACCCATGAGCTTGAGGATCACGAAGGTGCCCAGGGCAGCCCAGGCCACCGAGCTGAGCACGCCGAGTGCTTGGGTGCCGAGCTGGGCCGGATTGCCCGCCAGCAGGCCGTCATTCCCCGCTGCGTTCCAGACCTTCGAGGCAAACACGCCCGTAAGCATGGCACCCGTGAGCCCCCCGATGCCATGGCCGGCAAACACGTCGAGCGAGTCATCCAGGCGGGTGCGCGAGCGGGCCACGATGGCGAAATAGCTGGGAAAGGCCGCCACCGCGCCCAGCACCAGCGCGCTCACCGGGCTGATAAACCCCGCCGCCGGGGTGATGGCCACCAGGCCGATCACGATGCCGGTGGCGCCACCGACGGCCGTCGCGCGACCGGTGCGGAAGTAGTCGAGCAGCACCCATACGACCAGCGTGGCCATGGGAGCCAGGAAGGTGTTGGTGAAGGCGAGCCCGGCGAGCTCGTTGGCCGCCAGCGCGCTGCCGCCGTTGAATCCGAACCAGCCGAACCAGAGCAGGCCGGCGCCGAGCAGGACGAAGGGCACGTTGTGGGGCAGAATCGCCTGACGCCCGTAGTCCTTGCGCTCGCCCAGCACCAGGGCCGCCACCAGCGCGGACACGCCGGCATTGATGTGCACCACCGTTCCGCCGGCGAAATCGAGCACGCCGCGGCTCATGAGCCAGCCGCCGCCCCACACCCAGTGCGCCACCGGGGCGTAGACGAACAGCGTCCACAGGGCGATGAACGCCAGGTAGGGTCCGAAGCGCATCCGCTCCACTACCGCGCCCGAGATGAGCGCGGCGGTGATGATGGCGAAAGTGCCCTGGTACGCCATGAAGAGGACGTGCGGAATGGTGCCCTTGGCCTCCGTGCCGACCCCTGCGAGCAGCGCGTTGCCGGTGCCCCCGATCCAGGCGTTGCCGTCCGCAAAGGCGAGGCTGTAGGCCAGAAGCGCCCACACGCAGCCGACGACTCCCAGGGCGGCGAAGCTCATCATCATGGTATTGAGCGAGTTCTTGGACCGAACCAGGCCGCCGTAGAAGAACGCGAGCGCCGGCGTCATGAGCAGCACCAGCGCGGTGGAAACGAGCATCCAAGCGGTGTCCGCGGGCACCACGGTGGGCGCGGGGGCCTGGAGCGCCAGCAGGAGGGCGGGATGGGTCACCGGGAGCATCCTGACGTTGAGGGTCGAGGGCGCCGCAGTGGCGCCACTAAACAGTGTATGGCAGGGGGCGGCTGGGCGCAAGAGTAATGTACCGAAAAGTCTGCATATTATGCACAAATCTAGTGGCAGAACTCTCTGGCGAGGGTCGTTTTGTGAGGTTCTGTCCGCAAGTTTGTGCATTTCTTGTTCGCTGTGACCCGGATGGGAAGGTTCAGGGTTCTGACCTAAGCATCGGCGCGGGTGCGAGTTGGCTTCAGGTTCGGGTGGGCGGATTGAAATCAGAGCTGAGGTGCGCTGAGTGCTGGGCTTGGACCGGCGGACGAGAATCAGACTTGCGGACGAGCGTCAGGCGGGCGGATGAGTGTCTACTGACGGAGGACAGCTAGAAGCAGAGAGTCGAGATCCACCGGCGCCTCCATGGCCAACCGAGGATGAGAAATTCCGCTATCCGCCCTCCCGCACGCGGACGGTGGTGCCCCAGGGGTCGGTTGCCGTCCCGTTCCCTGCCCCTGCGCGCACGGTCGCGCCGGTCGCGGCCACGCTCGCGAGCGCGGCCTCCACGTCCGTCCTGGACGGCAGCAGGATCTCCCACTCGAGCAGTCGGGCGTCGCCGGCGGCGGCAGGCCGCGCTCCAGTGGCCCAGGTGTTCGTGCCGAGGTGATGGTGGTACCCGCCGGCCGAGAGAAACAGGGCACCGGGGTAGCTCCACACGACCTGGTCGAGTCCCAGCCCGGCATGGTAGAACTCGGCGGCACGCTCCAGATCGCCCACGAACAGGTGGACATGGCCGATCACGGTCCCGGGCGGCAGACCTTTCCAGGGTTCCGCGCCGCCGGCGCGCAGCAGATCATCGACGTTGAGCGGCTCGGTGGCCATGACGAGCTGCCGCTGATCGTGCCGCCAGGTGGCTCGCGGGCGGTCGGCGTACACCTCGATGCCTAGGCCGTCCGGATCGGTCAGGTAGACCGCCTCGCTCACCAGGTGATCCGACATGCCGGCGCGCTCGCCCAGCTCGGCCAAGTGCCTGACGAACCGAGCCAGCGACGCCCGATCGGGAAGCAGGATGGCGAAGTGATAGAGGCCCAGGCGTCCGCGCCGCGGCACCGGCTGTGCCCCGGCGCGCTCGTGCAGCTCGATCAGCGCACGATCGCCGCCCACGGCGCCAAGCCGGGCTACGCCATGACTGTTGTCCAGCACTTCGACCCCGAGCACCCGACGGTACCACTCGAGGGAGCGGGCCAGATCTGCCACCTGGAGCCGCACGGCGCCCAGCTTGAGGTCACCCGGGAGGCGGTAGCCGGGAGGGGCAATGCCGTACGACTGGTCCATCGAGCCTCCATTCTGCGCGCGCGCAACATCGTCACCGACTCGTCTCCTGTTCGATCTTATGCGCCTGGGCCGGCCGATGCCAGCCAGGATCGGCGTCGGGCGCCCCCTCGGCGTGTGACCGAAGCCACGGTCACGGTACGGCCCCGGATCTACGCTTCCTCACAACAGGAGGGCGTATGGCAGATTGGGCACAGGGCGTTCACGCGGACACGGTCAGCGCGGGACTTCTGATCGGGCGTCTGGTTGTAGGCCTCGGTATGGCGGCGCACGGCTCGCAGAAGCTATTCGGCTGGTTCGGCGGCAAAGGCCTGTCGGGGACCACCGGCTACTTCGAGTCGCTCGGCTTCCGGCCCGGCAGGGTGTTCGCGACCCTGGCGGGCCTGGGGGAGTTCACGAGTGGGCTGCTCGTTGCCCTCGGGTTTCTGGGTCCGGTTGGGCCGGCCCTGATGATGGCCGTCATGATCGTGGCAGCCGCGCAGTCGTGGGGCAAAGGCTTCTTTGCGATGAACGGCGGTATCGAGCTGCCGCTCCTCTACGCCTCCGCGGCCCTTGCGCTGTCGTTCATCGGTCCGGGCCGGTTCTCGCTCGACGCCGCGCTCGGCATCGCGCCGTGGTCCAATCTCAAGCTGGTGGCCGTGGCCGTGGTGGTGGCGGTGGTGGGGGCGGTCGGATCGCTGGCGGTCCGGCGGCCGGCGCCTGCCGCGCCATGATCCAGCGACCTCGCGCGACGACGTGAAACAGCCATCGGGGGAGCGGCAGACCTGACCGTTCCTCCGATGGCCGCAGGCCTTCTGATGCGCCCGGCTCAGGCAAGAAACCGTGGCGCCACTGAGGAAGAGGTGTTCGGGCCGGCCACGACCGGCAACGAATGGCCATCGACCTCAGCAGCGCTCACGGACGAATCACCCGCACTCGCTGAAGCCGCAGACGTGGCACTTCATGCAGCCTTCGGCGAACTCGAGCTGCGAGCCACAGTCGGGACAGGCCCCCGACAGCGTCTCCTGCATCCCGCCAAACACCATCTGCTCGCCGCCGGTGCTGCTGTACGCCACGTGCGGCGGCGCCATCACGGCGTCATCCACCTGGGCCGCGGCTCCGCCCGGCAGCAGCTCCTGCTGGATGCCCTGCTTCTCCTGCATCCACCGCTCGATCGCTATGCCGACCGCGTCGGGAACGGACAGGATCTTGTTGGGTCCGAGGCCGATCACCCGGTCGGAGCTGATGCCGCGGAGCTGGCGGTAGATCTCCTTCATCGGGATGCCCGAACGCAGCGCCAGGCTGATGAGGCGGCCCAACGCCTCGACGTCGGCCATCAGGGCGCCGCCGGCCTTGCCGAGGCTCATGAAGACCTCGAACGGCTGCCCGCGATCGTCCTCGGTAATGGTGACGTACAGCGTGCCGAGCGGCGTCTCGAGCCGGCGGGTAGCGCCGCGGAGGAGCTCGGGCCGGGAGCGCTTCTGTCGGCGCTGCAGATTCTCGGCCTCGAGGTCGTGCACCATGCGCCGCAGCCGGTCGTTCTCGGCCTCGAGCTCGGCGAGCTGGCCTTTGAGCTCGGACACGGCGGCCAGGGCCGCCCGATCGCCCGAGGCCGCGGCGACGCCGGCAAGCTGGGCCAGGTCGGCGCGCGCCTCGGCCTTGCCGCTCGAGGTGGCCTGCTCCTGCACCTTCTTCGCGGTGGTGCCGGTGCTCAGCACCTGCATGTCCCGGCTGCCGTCGCGATAGACCGTGACGCCTTTGCAGTTGAGGTGATAGGCGAGGCGATAGATCTCCTCGACGTACTGCTCGCTCGCGTCGTTGGCGAAGTTGCAGGTCTTGGAGATGGCGCTGTCGTTGTGCTCCTGGAACGCCGCCTGCATCCGGATGTGCCACTCGGGCTTGATATGGTTGGCAGTGACGAACACCCGCTGCCATTTCTCCGGCACCTCGGGGAAGCCGATGTGGCCCGCCTCCGCGATCCGCCGCATGAGGTCTTCGGAGTACCAGCCCTCCTGCTTCGCGATGGCGACGAAATCCTCGTTCACGTCCGGCATCAGGACGCCGGCCTGGTTCCGCATGAAGGCCACCGCGAACAGTGGCTCGATGCCCGAGCTGCACCCGGCGATGATCGAGATGGTCCCTGTGGGCGCGACCGTGGTGACGTTGCAGTTCCGGAGCCGCCGCAGGGGTCGCACGCGCTCGCCTTTGGGGCCGCGCGCGGCGGTCTGATCGGGACCCCAGATGCTGCGCTCCCACTCGGCGAACACGCCACGCTCCTTGGCCAGGCGCTCGCTCTCGACCTTGGCCTCGTCGTCCACGAACTGCTGGATCTTCCGGCCGAGGTCGACGCCTTCGTCCGAATCGTACGGAATGCCCAGCTTGATGAACACGTCGGCCAGCCCCATGACGCCCAGGCCGATCCGGCGAATCCGCTGCGCCAGCTCGGTGATCTCCGGGAGCGGGTACTGGTTGGCGTCGATCACGTTCTCGAGGAAGTGGGTCGAGAGGTGGACCACTTTGCGCAGGGCGTCCCAGTCGATCCGCCCATCGGTGACGAACACCCCGAGATTGATCGACCCCAGGTTGCAGACGTCATAGGGAAGCAAGGGCTGCTCACCACAGGGATTGGTGGCTTCGTAGGAGCCGAGGTGCGGGACCGGGTTGTAGTAGTTGGCCTTGTCGATGAAGAACACGCCCGGCTCGCCGGTCTTCCACGCTCCGTGAATGATCTTGTTCCAGACCTCACGCGCGGGGAGCTGGCCCACGACCTTGCCGGTCTTGGGATGCTTGAGGTCATACATCCCGTCGGCCTCGACCGCGGCCATGAAGGCGTCGGTGACGGCAACCGAGATGTTGAAGTTGGTGATCTTGCTGGTGTCGTCCTTGCAGGTGACGAACTCGAGGATGTCCGGATGGTCCACCCGCAGGATGCCCATGTTGGCGCCGCGCCGGGTGCCACCCTGCTTCACCACGTCGGTCGAGGCGTCGAACAGGCTCATGAACGACACCGGGCCCGAGGCCACGCCCATGGTGCTCCGGACGATGTCGTTCTTGGGCCGGAGCCGGGAGAAGCTGAAGCCGGTGCCGCCGCCGCTCTGATGCACCAGGGCCATGGCGCGGAGCGTGTCATAGATGCCGCTCTTGCCGTTGGACAGCGCATCGTCCACCGGCAGCACGAAGCACGCGCTCAGCTGGCCCAGCGGCCGGCCGGCGTTCATCAGGGTGGGCGAGTTGGGCACGAACTGCCGCTTGGCCATGAGCCCGTAGAACTGCTGGGCCAGCTCCTCCACGGGGGCGACCGCGACGCCGTACCGGCGGTCGGCCTCCGCGATCGTGCGCGCCACCCGCCAGAACAGGTCCTCGGGCGACTCGACCGGCTTGCCGGCGTCGTCCTTGATGAGGTACCGCTTTTCCAGGACCGTGATGGCGTTGGGCGACAGCGAAAGCGCGTCCCGTGGGGTGGACGAATTCATGGAGCTCCCCGCAAGCGAATGTATGGAAGAGAAAGGAGTGCAGAGGCTGCACTACGGAACCAGTCGACCGCAAGGTCCTGCCCAGTGCCCAGCATCCCTGCCAACCTGCCCCGCGACATGCGCGTCCGGCGTTCAGCGGCAGCACCAACCGAAACGGATGGCCAAACTAGGCCAAGCACACAGGCGGCACAATAGCAGGTAAAAATCGCGTAACTGCGTGCGATGGGTGTTCCCACATCACAAATATAACCCCATGTGGATGTGTGGATTGCGTGGATACGGTGTGGTGTGGAAAGGGGGAAAGGTGGGCTATGGGCCGATTGGGTGATAGGGCGATTGGCCGATAGGGCGATAGGCGATAGGGCGATAAGCGCGGGAACGAGTCGGGACTGTCATCCCGAGCGAAGCGAGGGATCTTCTCGGGTGGGTATCGAACGCCGGGTGAGAAGATCCCTCGCTTCGCTCGGGATGACAGCGCCGAGGTTGTTCCCGCACCCTTTCGCCGTATCGCCGTATCGGCCTATCACCCTATCGCCCTATCGGCCTTCCCGCCCTACCAACGGATACTTCCCACTCCGGTGCGCCCGCGCCTGCTCGACGTAGTGCGACCACGTCTCGGTAATCCGCTTCGCCAGCGACGGATCCACGGTCCGAACGATCCGGCCCGGCACGCCCATGACCAGCGACTTCGGCGGCACCTGCATGCCCTCGGGAATCACCGCGCCCGCCGCGATCACGCTGCCGGTGCCGATGGTCACATGATTGAGCAGCACGCTGCCCATCCCGATCAGGCACTCGTCTTCCACCGTGCAGCCGTGGAGAATGACCCGATGACCCACCCCGACCCGCCGGCCGATGGTGCATGGCGCGTCGTCGTCCACGTGGGCAATGGTGCCGTCCTGAAGGCAGGTTTCAGCGCCGATGGTGATCGGGGCCATGTCGGCGCGAAGCACGGCGCCGTACCACACGCTGGCGTCGGGTCCGATGGTCACGTCGCCCATGACGGCGGCGCCCGGCGCGATGAACGCCGTAGGGTGGATCGCGCCGCTCACTTGGGCGCGGGCGGGAACAGCATCTGGGTCCAGGCCTCGACCGGTGAGCCGTCCTTGAGGGCCGGATGCCAGGTCATGCTCCATACGAAGTTGCGCACCGCGCGCTCGAATCCGGCATCGTTCGACGGGCGGAGTCGGCTCACGTCCACCGTACGGCCTTCGGTCGAGACCTTCACCCACAGCAGTGAGGCTCGCGGCGTTTCGGTCACGTCGTCGGGTACCGGGACGAACGGTGGGTTGACCGGCTTGGGCCGCTCATCGAAGCAGGAGCCGTCGGAGTTGTAACCGGCGCCCGGCTCGCATCGGCCCGCGGTCCGGGCCAGCACCCGCTCGCGCCGTGGCAGCACGGGTGAGCCGAGCGGCGAGAGCTGGGGGTTGAGCTCGGTGATCTCGCCCGGCCGGATCACGATAGTGTCCGAGTAAAAATTGAAGCGGGGTGCCGAGACCGCCACCGCGTGGGGTCCGGGCGTCAGCCGGGTCATGGTGTCGGTAACCGGCTTCTCGTCAATCATCACCGTGGACCCGCGCGGCAGGCCGACCACGCGGATGCCGCCGCTGTCCCCGGCGGTCGGGTCCGGAGCGCCGGTGCCAAGCTTGGCCGTATCGCTCGTGGGCGTAGCTGGGGTGGGCGGCGGAGCGGGCGCGGGCGTCACGGCCTCTGCTCCGGGATAGGCGGAGCGCGAACTCCCACCACCGCGGCGCCCGCTGTCCCGCCCAATCGAGGGGGTTCGCGCGGCCGTAGTGTCGCGGAGCGACGCGGTATCCGGCGCCGAGGCCGCCGAGTCCGGCGTCTCGGTGGCCGCGGCGAAGCCGTGCGACTTGTAGTAGTAGAAAGCGCCGCCCCCGCCGCCCAGCACCGCCAGCACCAGCCAGAGCCAGGCCCATGACGATCCCGACCCGCCGCGCATCGCGAGCGACCGGTCGGCGACCCGCCGGGGCACGTCGCGCCGCTCCCGGGGCGTGGCTCGGCGGTTTACCAGCGGGGACTCGATCGGCGTGGTGGGCTGGCTCACGATCGGCGGCAGGCCGCCCACCGGGCTCGGAACCGTGGCGCCGCCGCCGGTGCGCGCGCCCCCGACCACGGCCGCCGCGGCGGAGGCCCGTACCGTGCCCGGCGCCGCCGTGGGCTGGCCCTGGATCGACGCCACCAGCTCCTCGCAGCTCTGGAACCGGTCGGCCGGATCCTTCATCAGCATGCGCTTGATCACCTCGAAGATCCGCCGCTCGTCGGCCGTGATCAGCGAGGGGGTCGGGATCGGCTCGGTGATGTGCTTGTAGCCGATCGAGAAACTGTCTTCGCCGTCGTACGGAACAACGCCGGTGAGACACTGGTAGGCCACCACGCCCAGGCTGTAGATATCGCTCCGGCCGTCGATGGCCTGAGCTCGCGCCTGTTCGGGGCTCATGTAATGAGGTGTGCCGATCGACATGCCGGTCCCGGTCAGCTTCTGGCCGGAGGCCGCCTTGGCGATCCCGAAGTCGGTCAGCAGGCACTGGCCGAACTCGTCGAACATGATGTTGTCGGGCTTGATGTCGCGATGGACGATGCCCCGCTGCGCCGCGTAGCCCAGTGCGCTTCCGGCCTCGAGCAGCAGCCGCCGAATCTCCGGCGGGGTGAGCTTCTTCCGTTCGTGCAGGACGGTCGACAGCGAGCCGCCTCGCAGAAACTTCATGACGAAATAGATGACCCGGCCCGAGCGGCCGACCCGGTAGATCGGGATGATGTTGGGGTGCTCGAGCTGGGCCGCGGTGCGGGCCTCGCGCTGGAACCGCTCGACGAATTCGGCGTCGAACGCCAGCGAGAACGGCAGCACCTTGATGGCCACCTCCCGCTCGAGCTGGCGATCCCGGGCCCGGTACACCAGGGCCATCCCGCCCCGCCCCAGCTCCTCGATGATCTCGTACTCGGCGGCCAGCGCCTCGCGGACGAGATCGGTCTCCTGAAGCGCACCCGTCGCAATGGCGTGGACGGGGGTCGTCGCCATGAGATCGAGGCCGCAGGATGGACAGAACTTGGATTTACCGGTGATCTCGCTTCCGCAGCGGGAGCAGAACATGCGCGCAAGCTACCCTTCCCGCCCGGGGAGTCAAGCGGAAACCCGTGGCGTTCCGCGACATCCGTTGCGTACGGCATGAGCCGAATCGCACTTCCGGGCCGCCTGACGGGGCTGCCGAATGGCACGTCCCATGCAGCCCCGCCAGGACCGGCGCCAACTCCCCCTGCTAGGCGACCTTAGCCCTACAAGCGCACCACTGGAGACCCACGTGGTCCCGTACCATACGATCGCCTTCAGTCAGCAGAAGCTGCGGGCCGCCCTCCGTCGCGCCGCCGGCCAGGACCCTGCCTTTGCCTACGGCTTCGTGGTCCACTCGCGCCGCCACAGCGATCAGCCGACGCTCGGACTCATCACCCTGCAGGGCGAGAGCCTCCCGCTCAACGACCGCCTGCTCAAGGCACTGGACGGCGCCGCGCTGTGGCTGTTCGGGCACGCCCGGATCACGCTCGGCTCGGGGAATCCGGTGGCCGGGTCGGAAAACAGCAAGGCCGATCCGCTGGACCGGCCGCTCTCCTCGCTCCTCATGCACATCGCCACGTTCGACACCAGCGCGGGCATCACGCAGCATCTGGTGCAGGTCGAGGCCCAGGTAAAGGCCGAGACCCTGGTGCAGCCGCTGCTGGTGCTCACCCACAACCGCCCGAGCGCCTGGCCCCTGTAGCGCCCCGGGGTGCGAGCGGCCTGCTCGCGCCCCTGGCCTTCCGACCTATTCCGGCACGATCTGGAACGGCTGCAGCCGCTGATCCTTCCGGCCTTGATCGTCGGCCACCGTCACTTCCAACACATAGTTGCCGGGCTTGAGCCGGTCGAGCTGAAGCCCGCGGTGCGCCGATTCGACGGCGGCCGCGGCATGAGCGTCGAACTTGAGGCTCAGCGCCGCGCCGCCGCCGCCGAAGATCTTATGGAACAGCCCGCCACCTCCGCCCTGTCGCCTGACCGCGAGACGAACCTCGTACGGCGTCCCGCTCTGCAGTCCGCTCACCTCGTAATACAGCTGCATCTCGTCGCTGCGCTTGAAGGTCTGCAGCGGGTTGAACAGCACGGTATCCTGCTCGCTGCGGCGCCAGGTCAGGTTGGCGCTCCGGCTACCCAGGACCAGGTCGCTGAGCGAGAGGCCGTTCGGCCCTTCGTTCACGCGCACGGTATCCCGCGGCAGCACGATGCCGGCGTCCTCGCCCTGCTGGATGGCCAGTCGATACTCGTATCGGCCCGACGGCACCGGCACCGCCACCCGGCCGACCAAGTGCTCGCCATCGGGGACCGGCTCGGGCGCCACGAAGTGGCGGGTGGTGTCCAGGGCGGCGACTACGTGCCCACTCAGGTCGTTGGCCTCGAAGCGCACCCGGACGGAATACAGGTAGCCACGGGTGACCGTGACGGGCTCAAGGCCCTTGCCGGCGATGGCATAGGTGATCTGCACCAGGGACCCCGCCGAATCGTGACCCACCGCGAGCACGTCGCTTCGCACCCGCAGGTCCTGCGCGAAGCGCAGCTGGTAGCTGTCGGTGGTGGTGCCGACCGCGATGCTGGCCTGCCCCATCCGCCGTTCCTCGGCCTGATACTGGCCGCTGCCGATCTGCCCGGCCGACTGCAGGCGGCCGTAGATCGGTGAGAGCTGCTCCCGGGAGAGCAGCAGCTGCTCGGCGACCGGGTTCTGCCCCGCCTTGTCCTCCCGCAGCGCGATCTGCTGGCTGAAGCCGAGCACGTCGAACAAGCTTTCCACCAGCTTGAAGTCCTGCACGTCCTCGCGGGCCACGAAGTGGAACAGCAGGTCGCCCTCGGGGCGGTTATAGCGCCACGACTCGTTGGGCTCGAGGCCGGGCGCGGCGTAGGTGGCCCGGCTGGACGGCTCGCCGTGGCGAATGTAGATCACACCGCGGTCGTCGAAGTCACGGCTGCCCGAGCGATAGCGCTCGACGATGTCATAGTGGCGGTTGAGCGAGGTGAGCTGGAAATTCTTGCGGGCGTAGAACAGGCGGCGGTAGTGCTCGCGCAGCCGTTCGCCGTCGGCCCGAAGCTCGGCCCGGTCCCGCGTGGTCCAGAAGTCCTTGAGCCAGGCCACCCGCTGGGCCCCTCTCCGGTGGTCGAACTCCCGCAGCGCGCTGTCGGTGGCGATGGTGGCGAGGTCCGCCCGATAGGCCGCGACGGCGACGGAGTCGTCCGACGCCGCGCCCTGATAGTACGGCTGCACCCCATCGAACCGGCCCAGCAGGAACAGCGTGCGGGCGATCTCGAGCTGGCCGAGGCTCGGGTCGGGCCCGTGGTCGAGATAGCCCCTGAAGGCGGCCAGGGCCGAGTCGCCGTCGCCGACCTCGCGCTCCACCCGGCCGCGCGCGAGCAGCACCTCGGGCTCGTGGGACGCCGGGGTCGCGGCCGAGCGCCGAAGCGCGTCGAGCGCCACGCCGAGCTTGATGTTCACCCGCTGGCGCAGAGCGGTGTTGGACAGCTCCACCAGCCCGCGCGAGAAGCCCGGATCCACCTCGGCCGACTTGGCGAACGCCATCGCCGAGCGGGTGAGCGCATCCTTCCCGAGCATGGTCTTGAGGCCGGTGATGAACGAGATCTGCGAGTCACCGACCCCATACTCCGCCAGGCCCATCCCGTACCACGCGTAAGGCCAGGTGGGCTGGAGGTCGATGGCCCACTGGAATTCGGAGGCCGCGTCGTCATAGTGCGACTGGCCGCCGAGGTCGCCCAGCCTGAGCGACAGGAAGCCCAGCTTGAGGTGAACGAACGCGTTGTTGCGGTCGCTCTTCGCCTGGTCGATGGCTCGCCGCTCGACCGCCAGCAGACCGGTCGAGTCGGAGGTGCTCGCGAGCGAGTCGCGCCAGCGCTCGAGGTCGGCGCGTTCGTTGGGAGCCTGGGCCAGGAGACGGGGAGCAACGGCGGCGGCGATCAGCGCGACCGCGACAGACGCGAGGCGCGGGCCGGGGACGACCATCAGCGACATCCTCATGCGGGCGATCCGGAAGGCGCCACCAGCCGGCGCGGCGCACCGGTCAGGCAGCGGGATTCGCTCTAGGAGACGCCGCCACCCCAGGGCCCACCACACCCCGGCAGGCCTCAGGGTGCCTCGGCGGCGCTCTCCTTAAGATAGTCCCGCAGACCGTCCATGACGGCCTGCGCGTAGCGATGCCGGCCGTCGGCCGAGCGCAGGGCCGCCTCCTGATCGGGGAGGGTCATGAAGAGCCCCTCGGTGAGGATGGACGGCATCCAGGTCCCTCGGACCAGGGCCAGGTCGCCCCGGCCGATGCCGAGGTCGCGGAGGCCCAGCCGGCGGAGCAGCGCCGCCTGGACCGCGCGAGCCAGCAACACGCTCCGGGGGTGGTTGTAATACACGCTGGTGCCGTTGTTCACGAACGGGTTGATCCCGTCGGGGAGTGCGTTGTTGTGGATGGACACCAGCACGTCGGCATTGGCCTGCTCGGCCTGGTGGACCCGGGGCCACAGGTCGATCGCCGTATCGGCAGTGCGGGTCATGAGCACCTGCGCGCCGGCGGCCTTGAGCAGCCGCTCCAGCTCGAGCGCGACCCCGAGATTGGCCTCCGCCTCCCGGAGCCCCGTCGGCCCCAGCGCGCCGCCGGGTGGATGCCCGGGGTCCACGGCGATCAGCCGGCCCCGCAGCGGATCGCCGGCGTCGATGGGCGGCGGGCGCCGGATCTCGAAGATCAGGTCGCTCCGGCTCCAGCGGGTCTGGTATCCCCACACCGGCCGGCTCAAGTCGAACCTGAGCTGGACCTCGTCGGTGGCCGATTGCCGCCAGCTCATCCGCCGCACCAGCGAGTCGGTAGGACCGTAGCGCATCCAGTCCACGTCGCCCGACGCACCGTAGATGGTGACCGTGAGCGAGCGGTCGTCCTCGTCGACCCGGAACGGCACCCGCTGACTGAGCGGGATTCGCACCGTCGCCCGATCCGGATGGCGGGTGATGGCGATCGAGCCCACGACGGCGGCCGGCGCCGGGCCGCCCCGCGCGACCGGCCGGGCCTCGGCCGCGGGTATCCAGGCCTCGGCCTCGCGCGAGAGCCGCAGGCGCAGGTCGTCATTCCGTCGCCCGATGACGGCGGCCCGCGTTCCGGAGGGGAAGAACCACTCGTAGGTTCCGCCCGGAACCGCGCGTCCGACCGTCAGGCTGTCCGGCACCGCACCCTGCGCGGTATCGTCGGCCAGCTCCACCACCAGCGGCAGACTGTCGAGCATGGCGACCTGCAGCGGCCAGCGGGCACGCGCCGTGTCGCTCCCGACGATCGCCTCGACGGTGGCCCAGGCCGTGTCGCGCGGCGCAAGGGCGAAGGGCAGCGGGAGCACCGACCCGGGATCCGGGCCGACGGCGCGGCCCCGGAGCAGACCGACGAAGCGATCGTGCACCACCGGCGTGGCGAGCCGGAGCGTGTCCCGGTCGAAGGCGCGAACGCCGGCCGGGACCTCGATGATTCCCGGCTGCGGGGTGAGCGGCACGACCGTTCCGTCCGACAGCCGAAGCCGTACCTGCGCGCCTTCGGCCGCGCGGGCCGCCAGCGTCAGGTATTCCCCCTGCCCGAGCCAGAGTCGTCCGGCCGGTATGAGCGACAGGGTGTCCACCCATGCGGCGCCGACGGTGAGGCGGCCGGCATCGGGGACGGCGCGACGGACTGGGTAATCGAGCGCCACCGAGTCGGTGGCGGTACGCGCCTCGATCCGGATGGGCATGATGCTGTCGGTCGGCAGGGCGACGTAGGCCAGCCACGCGCCGTTGGGCCAGACCCGAGCCGGCTGACCGTTCACGGTCACGCGCGCCTCGCCGGTGCCCGCGGTGCCGAACAGGAAGCTCGAGTCCCGGATCTGCAATACCGCATCGGGCGCGGGATATCTCACCGTCAGTTGGAGCGGGCCGCGGACCGGCGCCACCGGCGGCAAAGCCCGCGAAGGCGGGAGCGACTCGCTCAGGATGTGAGTGGCGGGCACCGGGACCACCGGCGGAGGTGCGTGCGCCCGGCAGGCTACGCCCAGGCCCACGGCGGTCAGGGCGGCCCAGCGAGGTAGGGGCATGGCTGCAAGGTACACATTGACTGAGACTTACAACAAGCGGACGTTGACGCTCCTTCGGGGGCGGCCTAGATTCGTCACACTTTTCCCCGTCACCGAATGGATCATCGGAAGGAACCGCACGCGTGACGCTCCCGGTCCAGGTGTCCGTCTTTGGCAAGACCGATCTCGGGCGGACCAGGGAGCACAACGAGGACACGTTCCTGGTCGCCGACCTGAGCACCGGGAACGCGAGCCTGCATCCCGAAGTTCGACAGCACAAGGTCGGACCACGCGGATCCCTCTTCATGGTCGCCGACGGCATGGGCGGTGCCGCGGCGGGTGAGCTGGCCAGCGCGATGGCCGCCGATCTCATCTACCATCATCTCGCCACCGCCTGGGTCAGCGACGGCGATTCCTCCGCGGATCGGTTTGCGTTCCGCATGAAGGAAGCGGTGGAGCTGGCCAACCAGAAGATCTACGGCTACGCGCGGGAGCATCCCGAGGTCCGCGGGATGGGGACGACGGTAACCGCCGCGGGCGTCAACGGCCACGACCTCTACCTGGCGCAGATCGGCGACAGCCGAGCGTACCTGGTGCGGAACGGCGAGGCGATCCAGCTCACCAAGGACCAGTCGCTGATGCAGCGGCTGGTCGATGCCGGCGAGCTTACGGAAGAGGAAGCGGAGCAGAGCGAGCGCCGGAACATCATCCTGCAGGCCCTCGGGCCGGACCCGCGAGTCAAGGTCGACCTCACCCGCCAGACCCTGAGCCGCGGCGACACGCTGATCATCTGTTCGGACGGTCTCTCCGGCCTGGTCAAGCGCGAGGAGTTTCCCGCCCTGGTGGCCTCCAACCCAGAGCTCTCGGACCTGTGCGGCGCGCTGATCGATCTGGCCAATGAGCGGGGCGGGCCGGACAACATCACGGTGGTGGCCGCCCGGTTCGAGGGCGACGGCTTGCCCGAGCCCAGCGCGAGCGAAAATGTCGGCTACGAGGTGTACCACCTGCCCAATGACGACGAAGAGCTGACCACCACGGTCCCGACGGTTACCGCGATGGCTCCCACCCCTGCTCCGACACTCAGTCCGACCGGCACCCGCACCCGTGCCGTGCTGCTCATGGCCGCGGTGTTGTGCCTGCTGGCGGCCCTCCTCCTGGTCTGGCTCTGACCCCACCGACTGAAGCCAGGCTGGGCGCCCGGCTGAGCTGGGTGGGCGCGCTCTCGTTCGCCTCGGGACTTCCATACTTCTTCTTCAACGAAACGGTGCCCGTGTGGCTGGCCGCCTCGGGGATGAGCCTGGCGGCCATCGGGCTCGCGTCCGGCGCCTCGCTGCCGTGGGTGCTCAAGTTTCTGTGGGCGCCGCTGGTGGACCGGCTGGGCGGCCGGCGGCTCTGGATCCGCGTGTGCCTCGCGCTGCTGGCCGTGGTCACGGCGGTCCTCGCCGGAGCCGACCCGGTGCGCCATGCCGGCGAGCTCGCGGTGCTGCTGCTGCTCTACGTCACGCTCTCCGCCACCCAGGACATCGCGATCGACGCGTACACCATCGAGACCACGCACGGGCGCGAGCTCGGCGTGGCCAACTCGGTGCGGATCGGGGCCTATCGCGGCGCGAGCTTCGTGAGCAGCGCGCTCCTGGTGTGGATCGCCGGACGGTCGGGGTGGCAGCCCGCCTTCCTGGCGGGTGCGGGGCTGTTCGCCGGCCTGGCCCTGGCCGCCGTCGCACTGCCGACGCCCAGCCGGGCCGGGCCGCACTCCGCGACGCTGGGGGAGCCGATCCGCGCGCTGCTTTCGCGACCCGGTATCGGCGTCGTGATCGCGTTCGCGCTGCTGTTCAAGCTCGACATCTCGGCAATGGATCCCATGACGAAGCCGTTCTGGGTGGCCAGCGGCTTCACGCTCGAGCAGATCGCCGCGCTCACGACGGGCCGCCTCATTGCGACGCTGGCCGGAGCGACCTTGGGCGGCATCATCGCGACTCGCATCGGGATCTTCCACGGGCTGTGGTCGCTGGGGGCGGTACAGCTGCTGTCGAGCCTGGGGTATTCGTGGGCCGCCGCGGCAGGCGCGGGCAAGACCGGGGTGACGGCGGCCGCGCTGTTCGAGAACTTCGCTCAAGGCCTGGGAACGGCGGCGTTCCTCGCGTTCCTCATGTCGATGTGCGAGCGGCGCTACGCGGCCACGCAGTTCGCGCTGCTCAGCGCCATCTACGCCCTGAGCCGGTGGGCGGCCGGTCTCGCCTCGGGCGCCGTGGCGGAGCGGCTGGGCTACGCGACGTATTTCTTCGTCACCTTCCTGTTAGGCCTGCCGGCCTACCTCCTGCTTCCCCGAATCCGCAGGGCCTCCGCTCCCGATTGAGCTCAGCCCAGGCCGCCCGCCATCGCGGCGGCGGTGAGCACCCTGCATCAGCCCACGCGTCGGCGCAGCCAGCGGCCCACGGCCTCCTGCATGAGTCGCTGGCGATGCCAGGCCAGCAGCACCGGCCCGTCGGTGGGGAGCTCGGGAAGCAGCCGCGGGTGACCGAACAGCACCACGAGGTCGGCGTCAGGCGCGGCGTTGGCGAGTGCGTCTCGGGAGGCCGGGCCGAATCCCGACCGCCCCTTCCACGCGCGGGGCTCGGCGAATGCCAGCACCACGCGCGAGCCTCCGGCATAGCGGCCCACCCGCTCAGGCCCCAGCACCCGGTGGGCCCAGTCGCTCGGCCCCGGCGGATAGGGGCCGCCCAGGTCGTCGTCCACCACCATCAGATCGAGCGGGCCCTGAAGCCGGGGCCCGGCGCCGCGCAGCATGCCCTGCTCCAGCAGCGCGTCGGCCAAGGCGTCCGCCGACTCGAAGGGCCCCCGCGTCACCGGCGGAGTCGGGCGGGTCGCGGCGGCCAGGGCCGTATCGTAGCGGCTCAGCGCCTCCGCGAACCGCGCGCGGGGCAACGTGCCGCTGGTGAGGGCCTGCTCCAGGGCGTCGCGTACCCGGCGGGCGTCGTTGGGATAGAGCAGCAGGTCCACGCCGGCACGCACCGCCTCCACGGCGGCATCGGACTCGCGGCGGCCGGCCAGCGCGCCGTCCATGATGAGCGCGTCGGACACCACCAGCCCGTCGTAGCCGAGTGGCCCGCGAAGCTCGTTCAGGATAGGCTCGGACAGGGTGGCCGGAACCCCGCTCGGATCGAGCGACGGATAGGCCACATGCGCGGTCATGACGGACGCCACTCCGCACTCCGCCGCGATGGCGAATGGGAGCAGATCGGAGGCCCGCAGCGTCGGCGCCTCCTCAGCCACCACAGGCAGCGCGATGTGCGAGTCCACGGCCGTCCGTCCGTGGCCCGGGAAATGTTTGACGCACGCCAGCGCCCCCGCAGCCTGGCAGCCTTCGATCCAGGTGCGGACCATGCTCGCCACGCGATTGGGATCGTCGCCGAAGGCGCGGGTCTGCACGATCGGATTGTCGGGCAGCACGTCGAGGTCCGCCACGGGAGCGAACACCCAGTTGATGCCCACCGCACGAGCCTCCTGCGCCGTGACGGCGCCCGCCCAGCGCACCACCGCCGCGTCCCCGAGGGACGCGAGCGCGAGCGGCGGCGGGAACTGGGTCAGGCCCGCGACCTGCTGACCGGCGCCGCGCTCGAGGTCCGACGCGATGAGCAGAGGGCGCCCGGCCCGCCGGAGCAGATCGGCGGTGAGCCGGCGGACCGACTCGGCGGTGCCGCCGAAGATGATGAATCCGCCGACGTCGAGATCCAGCGCATCGGCGATGCGGGCGGCCTCGTGTGAGAAGCCGCCGTCGGCGCCCGCACGGAGGGCGGGAAGAATGAGTCGGCCGACGGTCACGCGGGGGTCACCATACCGAGCACGCGCGCCCCGCCCGCCCCGGTGGCCGCGGGGACGTTGCCGGGCTGCCCGTGCAGCGTGAGATAGCCGAGCAGGGCGAACGCCACGGCTTCCTTGGCATCGCCGGGAAAGAACAGGTCGCTGAAGCGGCGGAGGGCGTGGCCGCCGGCCGCGCTGAGGTGGCGCTCGAGCGAGGCCATGAGGCCGGGATGGTGGCAGCCGCCGCCCGACGCGACGACCTCCACACCCGGTGGGGTCCAGCGCCCCACCGCCTCCGCGACGCTCCGAGCGGTGAGCTCGACCGCGGTGGCGACACCGTCGTTGCCGGGCACGCGCCCGTGCAGTCGCGCGGCGTACTCGTCGCCGAACCGTTCGCGGCCGGTGCTCTTGGGCGGCGGCTCGGCGAAGAACGCGTCAGACAGGAGGTCGGCGACCACGCCTTCGTCGACCCGTCCCGAGGCGGCGAGCTTGCCGTCGCGATCGTACGAACGGCGCCGGTCTACCCGGGCGGCCACGCCGTCGATCACGGCCACGCCGGGGCCGGTGTCGAACGCCAGCACGCCATCTTCCTGGGCGCGCCGCGGCACGTAGGTGAGGTTGGCCATGCCGCCCAGGTTGAGCAGGACCCGCGGGCCGTCGGGTGAGGCGAACAGCAGGACGTCCGCCATGGGCACCAGCGGCGCGCCCTGCCCGCCGGCGGCCAGGTCGCGCGCCCTGAAGTTGCTCACCACCCGTACCCCGAACCGCTCGGCCAGGACTGCCGGCTCGCCGAGCTGCCAGGTGACGAGCGGTGGCTCGTGCCAGATGGTCTGGCCGTGAAATGCGATGAAGCTCAGCTCCGAGGCCCGCATCTGGGCCTGCACCAGCAGCGTCTCCACGGCCTCGGCCGCCCATTCGCCCAGGCGGACGTGCAGCCGGGCGAGCGAGGGCGCGTCGCCGCCGGCCAGCGCGGACCGGAGCGCGGCGCGCTCCTCGTCGGAATAGGGCCGGGTCACGAAGCTGAGCAGCTCGGCGTGGGTGGGGCCGGACAGCCGTACCAGCGCAGCGTCCATCCCGTCGAGCGACGTGCCGGACATGAGACCGACGGCCAGGGTGGGACGCTCGTTCATGCGCTCGCCACGGGAGGCGGGTCGCCCACGATGGACCTCAGGCGCCCGGCGTGCTGGTCGAGCAGGCGCTCGGCGTCGGCCCGCGGCACGCCGCGCCGGGCCATGACGATGGCGGTCTTGACGCTCCCGCCCGCAGCATCGAGAACGGCGCGGGACTCGTCGCGTCCGAGCCCGGTGGTCTCCATGAGGATACGCTGGCTCCGGTCGATCAGCTTGTCGTTCCAGGCGCGCAGGTCCACCATGAGGTTGCCGTAGGTCTTCCCCAGCCGAATCATGGCGCCGGTGGTGAGCATGTTGAGCACGAGCTTGGTGGCGGTGCCGCTCTTCATCCGAGTGGAGCCGGTCACGACCTCGGGACCGACCCGGACGGTGATGCACGCGTCGCAGGTGTCGCGCAGCAGCGCAGGCGGATCGGACATGGAGACGATGACGGTGCTCGCGCCGAGCGCCTGTGCCCGCCCCAGTGCCGCGCGCACGTACGGGGTGGTTCCGCTGGCCGCGATCCCGACCACCACGTCGTCGGGCCCCACGCGGCGCGCGTCCATCTCGCCGATGGCCGCGTTCACGTCGTCCTCCGCGCCTTCGATGGACTTGATCAGGGCCTGGAGCCCGCCGGCGATGATGCCCACCACCATCTCGGGCGGCGTGCCGAAGGTCGGCGGGCACTCGGCCGCATCGAGCACGCCCAGCCGCCCGCTGGTGCCGGCGCCGACGTAGAGCAGCCGGCCGCCGGCGCGAAACGCGGCCTCGATCAGGTCGATGGCCGCGGCGATCTCGACTCGGGCGGAGGCCACGCTGGCGGGCACACCGGCGTCCTCGGCGCCGATGAGATCCACGATCTCCAGCGCCGTCGCGGTATCGATGGTAGCGGTACGGGGGTTGCGCCGCTCGGTCAGGCGCGGGTCGAGGTAGTTGTCAGGCACGGCTAAATTAGAGCCCGTGCGTCGCCGGGGGCAACCTCCCGCCGGTCCATTCCTTTCATCACCGAGGTCCGCGTGCGTCTCAGAGCTTTCCTCCGCGCCTGCCCGCTGCTCGCCGTCGCCGGTTGCGGCCATCCCGCCGCATCGGGCACGCCCCGGCCCACGCCCGGCGCGGCGGCCGACTGGGCCTTCACGGGCCGGGCGCGCGTAACGGAAGGCACGCACGCGATGGTAGTCTCGGGCAGCGGCATCGCGAGCGAAGTGGGCCGGGACATGCTGCGCCAGGGCGGCAACGCGGTCGACGCGGCCGTGGCGGTGGGCTTCGCCCTGGCCGTGGTGCATCCCGAGGCCGGCAACATCGGGGGCGGCGGGTTTATGCTGATCCGGCTCAAGGACGGCACGGTGCACTCACTCGACTATCGCGAGACGGCTCCCGCCAGGGCGACGCGCGACATGTATCTCGACGAGCACGGCGAGCCCACCGAACGCAGCGTCACCGGGCATCTCTCGGCCGGCGTGCCGGGCGCCGTCGCCGGGTTGACGGAGGCGCAGCGCCGTTTCGGCCGGCTGCCGCTCGCCACGGTCATCGCGCCCGCCATTCGCCTCGCGCGCGACGGGTTCGTGGTGGACGACTACCGCAGTGAGTCGATCGCGGACGACAGCGCCCGCCTGGTGCTGTTCCCCGCCTCGCGGGCCAGCTTTCTCCCATCCGGCGCGCGCCCGGCGCCGGGCAGCACGTTACGGCAGCCCGACCTGGCCACGACGCTGGAGGCCGTGCGCGACCACGGCGCCGACGGGTTCTACCGTGGCCCGGTGGCGGACCTGATCGTCGCCGAGATGGGGCGGGGCGGCGGGCTGATCTCCCACGGCGACCTGGCCGGCTACCGGGCCCTTTGGCGCGACCCCATCACCATCCGTTACCGCGGGCATACCATCTATTCGATGCCGCCGGCCTCCTCGGGCGGGATCACGATGGGCGAGATCCTCAACATCATGGAAGGGTACGACCCGCTCCCGCCATTCGGGTCGACGATGCTGGTGCACCTCGAGGCGGAGGCGATGCGGCGCGCGTTCACCGACCGCAACACGTACCTGGGCGATCCCGCGTTCGTTCAGAATCCCGTCGAGCGGCTGCTGTCCAAGGACTACGCCGCCGATCTGCGCAAAGGCATCGGCGACCACGCCACGCCGACGCCAAGCTTCCAGTCGGCGCACACCGGCGCTTCCACCACCCACTACTCGGTGGTCGACGCGGACGGCGTCGCCGTGAGCTGCACGACCACGCTCAACAACAGCTACGGCAGCGCCGTTACCGTCGCGGGCGCCGGCTTCCTGCTCAACGACGAGATGGACGACTTCGCCACCGCGCCGGGCAAGCCCAACATGTACGGCCTGGTGCAGGGCGAGGTGAACGCCATCGCGCCAGGCAAGCGCATGCTCTCGGCGATGACCCCGAGCCTGGTGCTGGATCCGGCGGGGCGCCTCCTGCTGGTGGTGGGCACTCCCGGCGGGCCAAGGATCATCACCATGGTGTACCACGTCATCTCCAACGTGATCGACCACCACATGCCACTGACGCGCGCGGTCGAGGCGCCGCGGATGCACCACCAGGGATTGCCGGACACGCTGCAGGTGGAGCGCGGCGGGTTTCCGCCCGCGACGCTCGACAGCCTTCGGGCCCGGGGACACGCCGTGGGGAGCGGCGGCTACTGGGGCGACGTCGAGGCGATCATCCGGACGCCCGATGGCTGGGAGGGGGTGAGCGATCCGCGGCGGGGCGGCGGGGGCGCCGGGTACTGACGGGTCCTCATCGCGAGCAACGCGAGCGACCTTCTCCACCGCTTTCCGATACAGGTGGAGAAGGTCCCTCGCGTTGCTCGCGATGAGGAGCGTGGCTGCTCGCCCAGGAGGCGCCAACGCCGCAGTGAAGCGGTGGCGTCGGCCTCCTGCCGACCTTAGCTGCCGGCGATCAGCTTGTCGTTCAACGTCAGCGTGACCTGCGTGCCCGTCGGCACCACCACGTCGCGATCCTTGGTCTCGACCGCGCGCTGAGCGCCCACCGCGCCACCGATGATGCCGCCGATCACGGCGCCCTTGGTGCTGCCACCGAGCACCCGGCCGACGATGGCACCTGCGGCCGTGCCCGCGCCGACCTTGGCGATGTCGCCGGCGTTGGTGCTCCGTCCCTGCAGGCTGGTCTTCACGCCCGAAATCGAGGCCGGCAGCGGCTGCGAGTTGCCGTTGATCATGATGGACGTCGGCTTGAGTGTGAGCGTGCCGGTGGTGTCGCCCTTGTTCTCGGACTCCTTGATGGCCGTGACCTCGAGCGTCACCTTCGAACCGGCCGGGATCACCACCTGGCCCGCCGAATTCTTGACGTCGGCCGCTACGGTGGCGGTGACCTCGTCGCCCACCTTGTTCTTGTGGGAACGGATCTCGGCGTCGGTCGTGGCCGAGAAGGAGGCACCCGAGGCGAGCTCGCGGCCGGCGGCCGGAGCCGGTGCGGGCGCCGGGGTCGACGAAGCCGTCGGGATGGGTGACGCGGCCGGCGCGCTCGGGGACGGCGCGGGGGCCGCGGCCGGGGCGGGCTTCGGCTTGCTGGGAGCCGGCTTGGGCTTGGGGGCGGCCGGTTTGGGCTCGGCTGCCGGGGCCGGCGCCGGCGTGACCGGCGTGGCGGCGGCGGTATCCGCGCTGGGCCGATCGTTCAGCGGCGCGCTGGTGTCCACCGGGGCCAGTTGCAGGTCTCGGTTCAGACTGTCGGCGGAAGCGACATCGCGCTTGTCACCCCGGCCGCACGCGGCGGCCGAGAGCAGCGCGAGCGCGGCCAGCTTGATTCTCGACATCGTTTCCTTTCCAGCACAGTGGGATCCGAAGCTTGGAATTCACGTGACTTGAAGTCGCGGCC
>JADMIO010809330.1_pt1 | contig 35449 bp, 28 predicted proteins | sample 8958161 | NCBI WGS metagenome assembly JADMIO01 (sample SAMN16585339, study PRJNA669376) | soil metagenome | isolation source: Crop rotation soil | place: USA: Cullars Rotation, Alabama | collected 2011
CTTTCCCGCCCGGCTGACCCGAGGTGATCAGGACGGTCTTGGGCGGCTGGCCCGCGGCTGACAGCAGCACGGACGTGCGCAGCACGCGATAGGCTTCTGCCGCCGACGAGCGGGTGTCGAGCGAGACCAGTTGCGAATTGTTGGCCATCGCGCCCGCGCTGGTCGTCGGCAGAGCCTTTTTGGCCCTCGCCGATTTCGCCGAGAGTTTGCGCGCCGCGCCGCCGGCCACCGCCGGAATGACGCTCAAGGCCGGCAGTTGCGTGTAGCGGCTGACGTCTTCGACCGTCTTGATGGTGTTGTCGAGGTATTCGAGCAAAAAGGCCAGGCCGACGCCGACGCCCGTGCTCAACAGAAAGGCCACCATGATGTTGAACATGCGGCGCGGGCCGATGGGCGCGCCCGGCGTTTCGGCCAGTTCGATGATGCGCAGGTTGTTCTGCTGCTCGACCTTCTGCGCCTCGGCCTGATTGGTCTTGTTCAAGAAGTCGGTGTAAAGCTGGCGGTTGGTCGTGACCTCCTGGGTCAGGAGGTTGTACTCAATCTGCGCCTGATTCTGGGTCGAGGCTTCGTTCTTGGCGGCGGCGAGCATCGCGTTGAACTTCTGTTCGTCGCGCTGGGCGCGTTCGAATTCGGTCTTGAGTTTTTCTTCGAGCGAAACCAGGCTGCCTTTGATCTGCTGTTGAATTTCGGCAATCTTCACCGTCACGTCTTTCACCTTCGGCGCGTCTTCGCCGTAGGTGTTGAGCAGTTCGGCGCGTTGCGTCTGCAAATCGCCGAGCTGCCTTTGCAGGTCGACCATTTTGGGCGCGGATTTGTACAGCAGGTCGGCGTAGGCTTCGGGGTTCTTGATGACGCGGCCTTCTTTGACTTCCTGGTAAAGTGATTCCTTAATCACGCGGTCCGACTGGGCGCGCAGGGCGGCGTCGTGCAGTTGCTGGAGTTTGCCGGTCGTCAACGTGCCGTCTTTGTCGGTGAAAAAGAATCCATGTTCGCGCGCATAGGCGGTGCGCTTTTCTTCGGCCTCTTGCAATTTCGCCTTGAAGCGATTGGTCTCCGCATCGAGCCACTTGGCGGCGTCATCAAATTTCTTGGTCTTGGTGAAGAAGTTCTGGTTGAGAAATTTTTCGGCCACCGCGTTGGTGACCAGGGCGGCAATCTCCGGGTCGGTGTGCGAGAAAGAAATCCGCAGCGCCTTGGTCTCTTTGACCGAATCGACCGACAACCCGCTATACAGCAAGGCGACGCAGGCGTCGATCTTCTTTTTCGCTTCGGGCGTCGGCGCGGCGCTGCTGTCGTTGGCGGTGACGACCTGCCGCACGTCATCGACCGGCGCATCGTCGTCGGCTGGTTTCTGGCTGATGCCGACTTTCGCGCCCATCAACTTGAGCGCTTCCCAGATCGATTTCTTGCCGCCCGCTTGCAAAAAGCGCGGGTTCTGGTCGAGATGATTTTCAAGGACGACGCTTTCCAGCAGCGGACGGCTTTTGAGCGTGAGCATCTTAGTCTTCATATTGACCATATAAAACGGGTCGTAGTCATCGCCGAAGATGCTCGCGCCGGGCGCGCCCAACCGCGAAGTGTCTTTGCCGACCTCAACCATCGCCCCCGCCTGGTAGGTATTCTTGGTGCGATACATCTCGATGGTGACCAGCGTGGTGATCACAAAGACCAGCGTGACGATCAGCCATTTGCGCTTGCGCACCGTGCGCCACAACTCGCGCAGGTGAATCTTCTGATCGTCTGACCGGGTGCCGTAGCCATACCCGTAAGAGCCGGGATAGTGGGGCCGCAAGCCGCCCGCTTCGCGCGCGACGATTTCAAGCGGCAGCGGCGGCGGGAGCTTGTCTAAACCCTGTTTCTCGTCTGCCATCAAAAACCTCTCAAGATTCCGGATTGAAGCCGCAAGTCATGGCTCGCTTACTCGCAATACAAAATCGGTGACGCAAATCCAAAATCTGTCATTAACGAATGTAGGGGCCGCGCTGAGCCGCGCCCATGCCGACCGCTTTGAGGATGGCGTTGCCAATCGTCTTAGACTTGCTGTTGGGGACCAGCACAATATCGTTGGCCAGCAGCGCGATGTCGGGCTGTTTGTTTTTCATGACGTCGCCGATGTTCACTTTGATTTCGTCGCGGCGGCCTGTGGCCGGGTCCGTGCGGAAGATAATGCCGTTGCCCGAGGCGGCGTTAAACGTCATGCCCTGGGCCAGGGCCATCGCCTGCCTGAGCGTGGTGCCTTCGCTGAGCGGGAACTGTCCCGGCGCAAAGACTTCCCCGGCGACAAAGAATACGTCTGCCGGAAACACGTTGACGATGTCGCCGGGTTCGAGGCGGATTTGCGGCCCGCCGGGCAGCCCTTTGAACAGGCCGTTGATGTTGACCGTCTGCATCTCGTATTCGGGCTCGTCCGCCGCTTCGGTATTCAGATCAGCCGGTTGCGGCGTCGGGTTCTGGGCCGCCGCCGAGACCTGTCGGACTCGCGCGTCGCCTTCGCCGGCGGCCTGTTTCTTTTTGGTCTCGCGCATGATGAGCGCGGTCGAGCCGTGATTTTCGGCTGGCCCGCCGGCAATCGTCAGGAGTTTCACGAGCGACGGCTTGCCTTCGATCTGATAGACGCCGGGTTTTCTGACCGCGCCGAGAATGAAGAACGAGCGGCTGTAGAACTGCTTGACCAGCACCACCACGTTCGGGTTTTTCAGATATTTGCCGCGCAAGCCATCGGCGATCTCGCTGGCCAGCTCGTCGGTCGTCTTGCCTTCGGCTTTCAGGCGCTTGAGGTAAGGCATCAAAAACGTGCCGTCGGCGTTCACCGAGATGGTGGGGACTGAAAGCTCCGGCGCGTCATCTATGCGAATCTCGATGACGTCGCGCGGGCCGATGCGATAGTCCTCGTCGGGCGAGACCAGAATCGTGGGCGTGGTGGTCGGCTCGCTGGCGGTTGACGCGGGCATTTTGATTTGCGGCTGCGGCTGGCGCGTCTGCGCGTCTGCCAGTCCGGCCAGCGCCACAAGCACGAGGGCCAGCGCCCAGTTGAAACGGGTCTGCGTCTTTGACGATTTGCTTTTCATAATTCAACTCCTGTTGCCAGACTACTGGCGCTCGCCCCGGCGACCACTGCGTCGGCGGGCTTGCGCGTCTTCACGCCAGCGGCAATGCGCGAAATCACTGCCGAAAGAAATAAAAACAGTAGAGCATTAGATGGTATTTGCAGATTGAAGTCAAACATACTATGCACGAGCAGCGCAAAGGTTCCCGCGCCGCTGCCGAGCGCCAGGCCCGCCAGCCGCCGGTCTTCGGACTGCAACGCGCGCCCGACCTCGCGCCACAACAGCACGACAAAGGCAAGCGCCAGCGCGAGACCGACCGCGCCGCCGTCGCTCAGGGCTTGCAGATAATCGTTGTGCGCGTAGTTGACCACAAACATCCCATTGTGCCGCGCGTAGATGGGAAAGACCGCTTCATACGCGCCCAGCCCGATGCCCAGCAGCGGGTGTGCGCGCGCCAGCTTCAACGTATCTTTCCAGACCTCCTGCCGCGAGAAGAAAGCCGACTGCGGATCAGACGTGCCCTTCAACTCCCCGACCGATTCCGCCGCGCGGTTGACCAGCCGTTCATCGCCAATCCAGAACAGGCCGACCGTGATGGCCACCACGACCGCCAGGCCCATACCCAATCGTTTAAGCCTGACTGCCGACCCCTGACCGCTGACCGCGCTCGCGCCTTGCGATTCAAGATTGCGCCGGTTGCGCTCGGCCCTGCGTTTCATTCTTGCGCCGGCGACGGCGACAAACGCAAGCCCCGCCATCAGGCTGATCATGCCGCCGCGCGATAACGACAAGATCACGCTCAGGCCCATGATGGCCCCGGCAAACCCGTAAAATCCCCATGCCTCTTTGCTGACGCTGCGCGCGGCAATCAAGGCCAGCGGCAACGGCGTCAGCATCTCCATATAGCCCGCATAATGATTGCGATTGACAAACGGCCCGAAGGCCACGCCCCAAAGCGACGTCCGCACCCAGTAGATTTGCCCGCTCCAGGTGAAATACTGGATCAAGGCGAAAACCGCCAGCCCGACGCCGTAAATAACCAGCAGGTTGATGAGCGCGCCGAGCCGCTCGGGTGTCGCAAAGAAATTCGTCGCTATTATAAACGAAGCGAGCAAAAAGAACACGGTTAAGGTGGCCGCGCGCGTCGCTTCGACGTCCAGCGACAAACTGTGCAAGCGTCCGTCACCGCCCATATAGGCGAGGCTCTGTGCCAGCCCCAAGACCAGCAAGCCGATGATCGGCAGCGCGGGCTTCGGCACGTCGAGGCGCAAGCGGCGGTCCGCCATGCTCTTGATGCTCCACAGCAGCAGCAGCCCGGTGATGGCCAGCTCGAACAAGCCCACCGACCAGGGTTCGTTCGAGCCGAACGCCAGCGCCGTGAAGATCACCACGCCAAGCAGTCCGTAAGCGATGACTTTGTCTAAGAAGGCGCTCATAGTTTTTAAGAAGGCAATAAGCAGAAGGCAGTCGCCAGTCGCCGGGCTTGCGCGAAGAAGTTGTGCTTGAAGATAGGCAACTGTTCTTCGATTGGAGCAAAACCCTCGTTAAATAGAGATAGAATGCCCATCGAAAACTGCCTCCTGCCTACTGGCGACTGCCTCCTGCCTCCTGCTTACTGCCTACTGGCGACTGCTCTTTCATCATAAAATCGTCGAACCAGACGACGCCTTTGGTCGGGTCGTCATAAGGGAGATTTTGCCGCGGCCTGCGTTTGATCGAGACGGTCACAGCCGACGCGCCCTCGGACGCCGCAGGGGCGACGAATTCGACGGCCATCAGCGTCCAGTCATTTGATCCGGCGGCGACCGGATCAGAGGCGGCGATCCAGGCGTTGGCTTTATCCACCACCGCCACGCGCGGGCCTTCGGGGGTGACCAGATTCTCGGTCTTCACATAGAACTCCAGCCGGTAGCGCGCGCCGGGCCGCACGACGACCAGTTGCTTGAGTTCGTCTTCGAGCCGTGTGGTGTCGCGCCCTAAGAATTCGACTTTGAGCGATTGCGCCCCGGCGTGCGCGCGGCTTTTATCGATGCTCAGGCGCGCGTACTCGCTGCGCCCCGGCCCAAAAGTCCAGTCAAATTGCGAGAAATTCTTCAGAATGTTCGACTCAAATCCGCCATTCCATACAAGCGGCGCGGGCGCGTTGTCTTCGGCCACAAAGCTCAGCCAGAGCGCGCGCGCGACGCTGTAGTTTCCCGCGCCGACCAGCGCGTTTAAGACCCCCGCGCTTTCAATCGCGCCCAGCCGCGCATTGCGATCAAGGCTGCCAAAGACGTTGGCCGCGTCGGTCACCGCGCCTTGCTTGACCAGAAATTGCGCCAGCAGGAGCCGCGCCTTTGTCTCCTCGCCCGTGACCGCGTCGAGCGCGCCGACGTTGCCGCGCGACGCCCGCCAGAGCAAATCGAGGGTCGCCGGCAGCAAGGTTCTATTGGCGGCGACCGCAATGCGAAAATCGTCGAGCGAATCGTTGAGCCTGCCTTCTCTGACCAGCACGTTGGCCAGCCGCCAGTGGAGTTCGCGGTCGTTGGGCGCAAGCCGCAGCGCGTCGCGCAACGCCGCCTCGGCTGCCGCGCGGTCACCTTGCGCTTCTTTGATCGAAGCCAGAATCATCGGGTAGCGATAATCATAAGGCGAAAGCGCGATGGCTTTCCGCGCCAACTCTTCGGCGCGATTTAAGTCGCGGTCGCTTTCCAGAAATTCCGCTTCGGCCAATCGCGCATTCAGGCGCGGCGAGTTGGGGAAGTACTGGACCGGGACCTCCAAGGTCTCGCGCCCGAAGCGACCGAGGCGTTCGTCGCTCAGCGTGCCGATGACAAAGCGCGACACGATCAAAACGACCAGCCCCGCGCACACGACCAGCGCCACGGTCAGAAAAGCAAGCCGGGCCAACAGCGGTTGCAAACCGATTTCAATCTTCATAGCCAATCAAGTCGAGGCGGACTGAGTGCGCGGGCAGCCTTATACTCAGGCATGCGAGCAGGCTCCGCCCGCGACGTGTTAAACCCGCGAGGGAAACCGCGCATAGCGGCAGCTTTACTTATCAACCTTCCTCTCAGCGCGTGTCTTTGCGGGGGGTGATAACGGCGCTAAGACGGCTACCACACATCGCAACTCAAACCGCCGGCGTCGGGGCGCGTCAGGAACCGGATTCCTGGCGAGCGAGGGGTCGGACATCTCCGCGCGCCCGCGCCTTCAAAGGGGGAGTTTGCGATATCAGCCCTCTTCAGATAATTGCCTTGATTTTCTGATCGCAATTAACTTCAGACTCAAGAGTTTTTCGTAAGCGACAAAAAGCATAATGTGGTGTTTGACGGCTTGTCAACTCCAGCGAAAGAAACCGCTTGTGCGCCGCCGAACCCGGCGCAAGGCGGCGGCTTGATTCTGCCCGCGCCGCCGCTTTTCCGGTTGAGTTTTCAGGTTCGGCTTACTAGAATAATCTGTGCTCGCCAAGGGTTCGGTTGGAGAACCCGCGTTGCCTTGACGGCACGATCACCACTGACCAGGGTCGCCGATGTTTATGCGCCCGTCAGCCGACCATATCCGTAATTTATGATGACATTTTCAGATCTGTCTGGCAGGGACAATAGAATCTTGGAGCACGACGGATGCGGACAATAGACGATCTGGAGGTCAGTGCGGCTCGCCTCAAACCACCCCGTACTGAGCCGCCGCGCGATCTCTTAGCCCGGCTCGAAAGTCGTAAATGGCTGGTAATCATGTTTACCGTCGCGCTGGCCTTTTCGGCGCGCGCCTATCAACTGGGCGCGGCGAGCCTGGCCGAAGACGAAGCCAACAAGGTTTTCGCCATGCGCGCCTACGAGCGCGGCGATTTCACGGTCAACGCCGAGCACCCGATGGTCATGAAGATGCTCTGCTACGCCTCGACGCGCACGGTCGCGTTTTGGAATCGCGCGCTCGGCGACCGGCTGGGACTTTCGCTCAGCGAAGAAGCGGCCTTGCGCCTGCCCAACGCCACGATTGGCGCGCTCACGGTGCTGCCGCTTTGCCTGCTTGCGACCGCCCTGCTCGGCTTTCGCACGGGGCTGATCACGGCGTTGCTCTGGGCGATTGGCATCGATGCCGTCTGGTTCAGCCGCATCGTGAAAGAAGATTCACTGCTGGTCTTTTTCATGTTCAGCGGCTTTTATCTTTACCACTGCGCCAAGGCGCGTCCGGTTGCAGACGTGCGCGGACAAGAGCGCTTGTTTGCGCTGGCCGGGGTCGCGTTCGGCTTGATGATGGCGTCGAAGTATTTCGTGCATTACTTCACGCTCACCGCGCTCTATTACACGATCATCGGCTATGACAGCCGCAATAACCGCCCGCTGACCGGGCGGATGTGGGGGCGATATTTCGGCGGCATGCTGTTCGCGTTTATGGCCTTCAACCCGGCCCTCTTCGTGCCGCAAACGTGGCGCTACCTGTGGAAATATGTCAACGAAGACTTGCTCACACATCACGGCTATGTCGTGATGGGCAAACTGTTCGTCAACGACTTCCTGCAAACGCCGGGCGGCAATCCCTGGTATTTTTACTTCTTGTTTTTGCTGGTCAAGCTGCCGCCGCCGATCCTGCTGGCATTCGTGGTGGGGCTGGTGGAAATCTTCCGGCGGCGTGGTGAATATCCGGCTTCGCGCGGGTACGTGTTCCTGCGCTTGATGCTGGTCTTCTGGCTGCTGCCGATGTCACTGATCGGCGTGAAATTCCTGCGCTATTCGCTATCGCTGATGCCGCTCGTGTATATGACGGCGGCAGTCGGCATAGTCGTTTTGTGGCAGTGGCTGGCGTCCCGGCTTAAACGCGCGGCGATCAGCCAGCGACCGGCGCACGCGCTTGCGATTGCCACGGTCGCCGTGGCGTTCATCCTGGCGCCCGGCCTGACGATGATTCGCAATCTGCCGTATCCGAGCCTGTACGTGAACGCGCTTGGCCGAGGCCGCCTGGGGTACTACTTCCCGCACGATGAGTTTTACGATCTCGGCGCGCGTGAAAGCATCAAGTTCATTGCCGAAACCGCGCCGCCCGGCACGCGCATCGCCAGCGAAATCCCCGGCGTTGTCGAATACTATCTGGAACGCTACAACCGGCCCGACATCCGCTCGGAAATCATGTCGCAACCGAGCTTCACGCTGGGCGAGCGCCGCCCGGATTACGTGCTGCTGCAAGCCGGGCGCTTGTATTTTGAAAACGCGGAGAACTCGCACTTCATCGAGCGCACCTTTCCGGTCGTGCAATCGAGCGTCTATCAAGGCGCGACCGCCGCGCAAGTGTATAAAACTAGCAGTCAGGAGTCAGAAGCCAGAAGTCAGGAGTTAGCAGCCAGGAATAAGCAATAACTGCAACCATCCAACTCGGCGATTCTGACTTCTGACTCCTGGCTTCTGACTTCTGACTTTTGACCTCTGACTCCTCACTCCTGATGAAACGCTTGATCGTCAACGCAGATGATTTCGGCTTTACGCGCGGCGTCAACGCCGGCATCGTGCGCGCGTTCAAGGAAGGCATCTTGACGAGCGCGACGATGATGGCCAACGGCGAAGCGTTTACTGAAGCCGTCGAATTGGCGCGCGCAAACCCTGAGCTTGGCGTCGGTTGTCATCTCTCGGCGGTTGGCGGTCTCCCGGTTGCGCCGTCGCGCGATATTGCTTCGCTGGTGGAAAGCGACGGACAGTTGCCGCGCACGCTCACCGCGTTGATGAAAAAGTTAGTGCGCGGCCAGGTGAAAGTTTCCGACATCGAATGCGAGTTCCGCGCGCAAGTCGAACGCGTCGTACAGGCAGGCATCAAGCCCACACACCTCGATTCACACAAGCATTCGCACACGCAGCCAGCGGTGATGCAGGCGCTCGCACGCGTCGCCGTTGAATTCGGCATTCCCGCCATCCGCAATCCGTTCGAACGCGTCTTCGCGCTTGTGCGAATGGGCCGCGCGGCGCGCACAAAGCGCGCGACCTACCTGAAGCAGTATGCGATGTCGGCGGCTGTGGCATTGCACGCGCGGCGCTTTCGCCAAATCATTCGCACGCATGGCTTGCAGACGCCGGATTGTTTTTTCGGCGTGCGTTTGACGGGCCTGCTCGATGCCGAAGCCATAGCGCGCGCCCTCGCACGTTTGCCCGCAGGGACGACCGAGTTGATGTGCCATCCGGCAGTTTATGATGACGAGTTGGAACGCGCCGGCACGCGGCTCAAACAATCGCGCGCGCGCGAACTGGACGCGCTCATCGACCCGCGCGTGATAAGATGTATCCGCGAACAAGGAGTAAAACTAATCAGTTTCCGGGAGCTTGGCGAAGGTCATGTTTGAAGCAGAGATTGAAAACCCCAGCTATTCAGTTGTCGTCCCGTTTCACAATGAACAAGAGAGCGTCCGCGAACTGCACAGCCGCTTAGCAGAGGTGATGACCGGGCATTACGAGCCGGTCGAATTTATTTTCATCGATGATCACAGCACAGACGCGACGCTGGCGATGTTGAAAGAGATCGCCGCCCGCGACCCGCGCGTTACGGTGGTGCGCTTGAAGCGCAACTATGGGCAGACGGTCGCGCTCGCCGCCGGGTTCGATTATGCGGAAGGCGACGTGATTATTTCGATGGACGGCGACCTGCAACACGACCCGGCGGATATTCCGATGATGCTCGGCAAGTTCGCAGAAACCGGCGCGGACATCGTCAGCGGCTGGCGCAAGAAGCGCGTGGATAATTTCCTGCTGCGCCGCGCGCCGTCGCGCGTGGCCAACTGGTTGATGGCGAAACTGTCGGGCGTGGCGATTCATGATTTCGGCACGACCTTCAAGATTTATCGCAAAGACACGATCAAACAGATCAAGCTCTATGGCGAGATGCACCGCTTCATTCCGGCGCTCGCTTCGTGGAACGGCGCGACGATTGTCGAAGTGCCGATCAAAAATATCGAGCGGCCCGGCGGGCGTTCGCACTACGGATTGTCGCGCACCCTCCGCGTGCTGTTTGATCTGATGACGATTCGGTTTCTGCTGCGATACGTGACGCGGCCTCTGCATTTCTTCGGCTCGTTGGGACTCTTAAGCACGACCATGGGCATGGCGATTATGGTCTGGATGCTGGCGAAGAAAGCCTTTTACGGCACGGAGATTCTGGAGCAGCACGGCCCGCTGATGCTGCTCGGCGCGGTGCTGATTCTGGCGGGCGTGCAGTTGATTTCATCGGGCCTGATTGGCGAGATGTTGAGCCGCACTTACTTCGAGTCGCAGGGCAAGCCCATCTATTCGATTGAAAAAATCATCCACAACAAGCGCGCATCCATCGGCAGTAAGGAGTGAAACGTCAGGAGTCAGTATTCAGGAGTCAGGAGTCAGAATAAACAAGGAAGTCGGCGCAAAAGCGCCTTCCGCCTCCATTCTGACTCCTGACTCCTGAATACTGACTCCTGACTCCTGCCGCTTCAGTCTTCGATGATGAAATAATCCGCGTGCAGCGGCTTGGTGGCGCGCGTCGTTTGCGGGACGCGCAGCGTGTCGTGGCTGATGCGCTCGGAGATCACCAGCCGTTTCTCGTCGCCGAAATCAAGCAGCGTGTGTACGGGTTTGTTATCGAAGGCTTCGGATGCCTCGATGTGCTTGAGCGCGCCGGTTCCGCGCTCGTTGCGGATTTTGCGGAAGTGCTCGACGCGGCGCAACTCGCCCTCACGGTCGACGACCATCACCGGCACCACGTCATCACTGAGGCGGTCGTCTGCTTGCAGTTGCTCGCGTTGCTCGCCCAGTAACACCAGGAGCCTGGCGAGCAACTGCTGACTGACGGCTTCGCTTGCCGGTTTCGGTTTGGCAAAGCTGCTGTCTTCCCATTCGCGAATCATCTCCCACGCGGCGGCAGGCACCTGGTCTGTGCCCCCTCGCGGGGGGGCGTAAATCGCCGCCGCATGCTCGGCCCGCGCGTACTCGGCCAGATCATCGGCGCATTGCTCGCAAAGGGCGATGTGCGCGGCGACCGCGCCATCGCGCGCGCGCGCCGACTTGCTGTAGAAAAACGTTGCCAGCGCGCTCGCGTCCGGGTGCGCTTCTATGCTTTCCGATTCGCGATTGGCGCTTGCAGACGGGCCAACTGCTGCCTGCCACTGGCTGGCTTGCGCGCGCAACGCGCGAATGAAATCCGCGACTGCCGCGCACTCGCCGCAGGTCGCGAGATGCGCTTCAACGGCTTGGGCGGCGCGCGCGTCAAGCCCGCCGTTGAGGTAAGTAAATAATTGCCGACTCGGATGTGCTAACTTCTTTGCCATCTCAACACCACGCGCGCGCCGACCGGGTTCAACCGTTGCCGCGCGATCATCATTCAACTCTCCGCCAAAATGTCCTCCAGCGGATTGCCTGAAGCCGCTTTGAGGCACTGGCGATAAAGCGTAAGGTAATAGGTTCGCGCATCGGGCTTTTCGATCCGCTGTTTGTTTTCACGATCCGCGATGATCTTCAATAGCTCCAACGCCACGCGCGGCGTCGAGTCTGCCATTAACGGCTGCTCGTCCATGGTTACTCCTCCGGCGAAAAAAGCGCCCCACACGTCTTGCGCCACCGCCGTTCAATCTTGCGCCCTCGGATTTAGGCTTTCTTTGCGCCCGGCCCGCCCCCCAGTAAGGCCGCCGCCGACGCGATGCCGCGTTCGCGCAACCAGTTCTCTAATCTTACGCGCAAGCGCCGCGCGCGTTGATAAACCAGGTCTTCCGACATCTCGTACTTCTCGGAAATCTCCTTCGCGTTGCGATGGCCGATGATGTAATCGCTGACGATCACCGTATCTTTCCAATCGCGACACACGTCGGCAAGCAGGCGGTCGACCATCGCGCGCTGCTCGCGGTGAATGGCCTCGGCCTCCGGCGAAGGCGTTTTTGCCGGGGCCAGATCGACTGCCGACGGCTGGTCCGAATCCGGGTCAGCCGCCGCGCGCGGGTTCCACGATTTATCGCGCCCGACGCGCCGAATCGTATCAATCAACTCGCTGGACGCGATGCGCGCAATGAAACTCGACAGCTTGCCCTGCCGCCGCCACTGCGCCAGCCCGCGATAAACCTTAAAGATCACGCGCGCGACCACGTCGTCAGCCGAATCCCATTCCGGGAAGCGGTAGTGCGAATTGCGGACGATGTGATGAATCAACCCGCGATAGCGCGCGATGATCACTTCAAAGCAGAGGTGCGCGTGCGCCCGTTCGCGCTTTGCCTCGTTGAGGAATTGATCGACCAGTTCCTCGTCGCTCAAGGCCGCGAGATTATCCGGCTCTGGTTCTGCCCCGGTTCCTGCCAGCTTGCTCATAGGCGCACTCTGAGTGACTGTTGATGTCCGGTTGCCCGGCGTGCGCATTCTACCATTGAGCCGCCTTCGTCCCGCAAGCCCATAGGGGTTGACGGATATGATGCCCATTGCCTGACAGAAGAGATGGCGATAGTCGTTAGTTGCTGGAAGCAAAGCGCCGCACCTGCCGGCCAGCATCCCGGCTGGCGGTGGCAAGCGGTGGATCAGTCGGGGGTTGTTTCTTCAACGGCGATGGGCAGGCTCTCGCAACCCGAAGGATCGGCGCAGCGCGCCAATGGGGTTCCGGGAATTCAGAATCGGCCACCGGCTATTGGCCACCGGCCACTGACTCGTAAACCGCGCGGGAGATGTCTGCCATCAAAGCGTGCGCGCGCTTTTCATCCGTCAGGCCGCGCGTCAATACCACCAGAACATACGGCTGATGATTGGGTAAATAGATGATGGCGGCGTCGTGGTGGATTCCGGTGATGAACCCGGTCTTGTGCGCGACGCGCGCGTCTTTGGGCAGTCCCGCCGGAATGCCTTCGTTGAATTCCTGGCCAAACAGCACGCGGACCATTTCATCCGACGCCGCTTTGGACACCGCGCGGCGCTCGGCAATGCGGCGCAGCAAGATCATCAGATCGCGCGCCGTCGTCGTATTATTTAAGCCGCGCTCGTAAGCCTTGCCGTCTTCGACGCCGCGCAGGACGCGAATCTTTTCCGCGCCAAGCTCGCGCATCAATTCCATCACGCGCGGTGCCGTGACGCGCTCGATCAAAATATTGGTGGCCAGATTGCTGCTCCTGACAATCATCAGCCGCAGCAACTCGCGGACGGTTTCCGTCTGCCCGACTTTCTGATAAAGCGTCGGCTCCGAATCGTCATTTGCGGAAACCGTAAAATGGCTGCCATCGGCAATACTGATAAAATCGTTTTTGACCGGAATGCGATCATCGAGAGAGAACTTGCCCGCCGCCGCCTGCCGATAGACCTCCATCATCACAGGCACTTTCATGGTGCTTGCGGCATGAAAACTTTCGTCCGCGTTGAGCAACACTTCTTTGTTGCTGGCGAGATCATAAAAAGCGACGCCGACCGTCTGCGCGCCGCTCGCGCGGATGAGGTCTTCGATCTTCTTCTTGACCTCATTGGGCGGGCGGTTGAAACCACGGCCAGCTTGCGCGGGCAGGACAAGCGCCCCCAACAGCGCGGCCATCAACAGGGGGCGGATAATCCACGCGACATGCGGTGAATGGTTATGGTTGATATTCATCGCTCAAGAGCTTCTGAAGGCGCGGGCCATCAAGCCAAGCCCGCCGGTAAAGAGCACCAACATCACGATCACATCAAACAAACTGGTTTCCGGGAAGCGGATTTGTAAATTGACGATGATGCCGACAAAGATGATCACCGCGCCGCCGCCCGCCAGTATCCACCCGGCGATGGATTTGCCATTGAAAAACAACAACCCGATGCCAATCACCAGCGGCAGCAGCGTCAACCCGAAGGTGTTCGTCCCCCACCAGCCCCAGTAGCCGGTGCCGACCTGCGTATGTTTCATAATCAGATAGCCGCCCGCAATCGCCAGCGCCAGGCCGAATAAAAACGTGCCCGCGCCGCCCGGCGTGCCGCCCGGCGAGAACCGCTGTGGCGGTTTCTGCTCTTCCGCTTCGTCGTTATTTTTCACCGTCAACCTTTGGTTATCAATGCCACATGCTCAATCAATTCGTCGCGGCCTGTAGCGGCGTCCGCTTACCTCTCGACAGGCTTCAGCCCTTCAATGTAGACTTGCCTGCGGTCGAACTCAAGGTGATTCCTCATGCCCGCAGATACGCTACTCAACAATCGTTACAGGGTCAAGCGCCCGCTCGCCGAAGACGGCCTGGGAACGCTCCGCCTGACAACCGGCCATCGCATCGCAGCCCTCAACCAACTGTTCGCCAGCCTCTCTCATCTGATGCTGACGCCCGTGTTTGATGACGACGCGGAGAACACCGGCAGCATCGGGTGGCGTAACGGTATGGGGCGGCGATTTGTTGAGCCTCGGGCGCACGCCCGTCGCGAGCGGTCTTCGGTCGACCTTGCCGCGACCGGCTCCGGCGCGTGAATGATCAATCGCGGCTCCCTGATTAAACCTTATGTTGTACGCGCAAGCTGTCACTTACCCGGTCACGATCTCGCGCCGCGAGGCGGCTCAAGGCATGACCATTCGCGTCAGCTACTTGATCAACGACCGCGATTGCCGCGAGTGCGGTGGCAACGGCATCGCCAAGTATCCGCCGCCGCCTGTCTGCCCCGTGTGCCGTGGCAGCGGCCAGCGCGCGACGACCGAACACGATCTGCTGAGCCTCTTCAATAAGTGCATGCGCTGTAACGGTAGGGGCTACATTGATCCCACGCCCTGCCCTGACTGTTGGGGCAGAGGCACGCGGCAACGCGAGTTGCGCCTCGACATCGCCATCCCCGCCGGGGCGACCAGCGGCACGCGACTCCATATCCCCAATCAAGGCCACGGGTCAGGCAATGGCCAGGAGCGGGGCGACTTTTACCTTGAGGTCACGGTGGCCGAGCACGCGCCCCCTACGCGCAACTTCACGGTGCTGGCGGGCGAGAATGCCGCGACTGCTGACGACCGCACCGCGCCCCTCGCTGCTGATGACGATGAGTGGGCTGACGAGTCGTTTGCGTCTGCGTCCGAAGCGCCGATTGACGAGCCGCGCTACGAACAGTTGCTTGAAGCCGCGCTGCCGGAAATCTATCGCGACAACCCGTTTCGCCTGCTCGGCCTAACCGTCTACGCGACCGAGCGCGATCTCAAACGCCAGGCCGAAAAGCTGGAGATGGCCCGCAAGTTCGGCGGCGGCTTCACCATCAACGGGCCGTTGGCCCAAGCCACCGCGCCCGACCTCGACCGCCTGCGCGAAGCCACGCAACGGCTGCGCGAGCCGGGCCGCCGCATCATTGACGAGTTGTTCTGGTTCTGGCCCATGTCGGCCTCAGCGGCAGGCGACGACCCGGCGCTCGCCGCACTCGCACGCGGCGAAGCGCAGGCGGCGGTCGCGCACTGGCTGGATGTGAGCACGTACGGAGTCGATCAACGTGTGGGCCAGCACAATCTGGCGATTTATCATCACGTGGTGGCGCTCGATAACGAATTGGACGGCACGGGCGATACCTTCGAGAATCAGACCAACTGGAGGTCGGCGTTTTCGCGCTGGCGCTGGTTGCTCGAAGGCGACGCCTACTGGGAGCAGCTAGCCGCACGGTGCGCGCAGATGGACGACCCGCGCCTGACGCGCGCGACGGCTGCCGAAATGCGCGCGACGCTGCCCCTGGCGATCTTGAAAATTTCTGCCAGCCTGGCCGCGCGCGCCGCCGAGCGCGGCGATAGCGTGACGGCGCGGCGGCACGTCGATTTGATTCAGCAATCGGGCTTCGCGCCGCAGGTGATCGAAGCGGCGCTGCGCGAAGCCGCATTCCCATTGCGCGAGCGGTTGCGCACTTTGTGCGAAAGCAGCGAGGAAGCAACCTCGGAGAGCGTTGAAGCCGGGCATCGCGCGATTGAACGCATGGTCGGGCAGATCGATCAGCCGCTCGCGGCGCTCGATATTTTATTGCCGCAGGCCGGCGGCCTGAGTGCGCTGCGCGAAGACGCGCACGATCAGGTGGCGCTGACCGTGTTTCGCTGCGAGAGCCAGTACGCGGATCAGACCGACGACTATCAAACGGCCCTCGACTGGGTCGAGCGCACGCACCATATCGCCGCCAGCACCGCCGCGAAAGAAAAGATTGCCGACTACATCACCAGCGTGCGCAACTATCTGAACGCCACGCGCTGCTGGTTCTGCCAACAGCGCAATGGGACCGAGGCTGCTAAAATCAAGATCAATATGTATGGCAACGTGCAAACCAGCTATACGGCCTACAACACCCGGCAGGTCAACTACGAGCACACCGCCGTGCCCGTGCCGCGCTGCGACGGGTGTCGCCGGGCGCACCGGCGCACCCGCGCTTACGGGGTCGCGGGAGTCGCGGGCGGGGTCTTGCTGGCGCTCTTGATCTTTCTGGCGGTCAACGCCATCACCGGCTACCGCACGATAGCCGTCGGCTCGGTTGTGGGCTATGCGATTGCGGGCGCGGTGATATACGCCATCGGCCACTTCGCCTCCGAACGCCTGCCGACCGGATGCCTGATCGCCCTGGCGGTTTACGGAACTTTTCAGGTGCTGGCGTTGATTCTGGGCTTCGTGCAGAACGCCGCGCAACCGCATTGGCCGGAAGTGCTCATCATCACCGCCGCTTGTACGGCTGTGGGCTTTGACGCGGGCAGGCGGTTCGGGTTGGTCGGCACAACCAAAGGGCTGAAGCCGAAGCGGGCCGGCAAGTCGCACCCGTTAGTGAAGCAATATGTCAGTCGGGGGTGGACCTTCAGCCCGCCCAGACGCTAGGGCGGGTTTCATTTGCGCCTCTGAATAAACTGAAGCGATTCAGCCGTCGAGGCGCGCGGCTTGCGCTGCTGCTTGGGATATTCAACCGAGTCGACTGCGGGGGGTTATGTTCAAACGATTTGTCGCATGGCTAAACCGCGTGTTCTCGCCGTCTGCGCCGCGCCACAACGGCAAAGCGTGGCCGAGGGAATTGACTGACGCGCGGGATCGGGCGGACGAGCTTGACGCGGATGAAATGGATGAACTGGACCCGCGCCGCGCGGGTTTTCCGCCTTCGCCGCGCGCGCCGGTCATCGTCAGGCCGCAGGAAATCACGAAACTGCTGGCCGACCTTGGCGTGGGCCTCTGGCGGCTGCGCGGTAAAATGGTCGAGCCGGGCACCGCGCGCCCGCTTGCGGAAATGGAGCGCGTCTATCGTCACGTCGAATCGCTCTGGGATGTGATGGCACAGGCCGGGTTGCAAATCCGCGATCACACCAACGAGCCGGTTCCCGAAGGCGGCATCTATTCGCTGCACGCGATTGCTTACCAGCCGACGCCCGGCGTCACGCGCGACAAGGTGCTGGAAACGCTCAAGCCATCGATCTTTTACAAGAACCAACTGATTCAAATGGGCGAAGTCATCATCGCCACGCCCGACCTGCAGCGCGACCGGGATTAAGTCATGCCGGGCCGCTTGTCGGTTTCGCGTTTCGCTTTTATTGTTTTAGCGGCAGGTTTTCGAGAGGAGTTTTGCATGAGCCGACTGACTGTAGATTTTGGCATTGACCTCGGCACGACCAACAGCACGATTGCCGTCATCAATGGCACGGAGGTCAACGTCATTCGCAACAACGAAGGCTTCGAGTACACCCCTTCAGCCGTCTTCATCGATAAGAACAACGCCTTGATCGTCGGGCGCACGGCCAAAGAGCGCATCGAAAACGATTCGGGCAATGCCAAGTCCGAATTCAAATTGCAGATGGGCAGCGGCACAGACTTCACCTTCGCGCGCAGCGGGCGGCGGATGAAGCCCGAAGAACTTTCCGCCGAAGTCCTCAAGCGGCTCAAGGAAGATGTCAAACAGCGGCTCGGCGAAGAGGTGCGCGCGGCGGCCATCACGGTCCCGGCGGCTTTTGAATTGCCGCAGTGCGAAGCGACCAATCGCGCCGCGCAACTGGCCGGGATGGCCTTCAGTCCGCTTTTGCAAGAGCCGGTCGCGGCGGCGCTCGCTTACGGCTTTCAAACCGAAAGCGACAAGGTTTTCTGGCTGGTCTATGACTTCGGCGGCGGCACCTTTGACGCGGCGGTCATACAGGTGCGCGACGGCATGATTCAAGTGGTCAATCACGGCGGCGACAACCACCTGGGCGGCAAGCTGATCGATTGGGAGATCGTCGAAAAACTGCTGATCCCGGCGCTCGTGGCCGAGCACGACTTGCCGGATTTCCGGCGCGGCAATCCCAAATACGCCGCCGCCATCGCCAAGCTCAAGGGCAAAGCCGAAGAAGCCAAGATTCGCGTCTCGCGCGACGACGCGACCGAACTGCTCATCGATTTTCTCTGCACGGACGCGGGCGGCGAGCCGGTGAGCTTCGAGTATGAATTGCGGCGCGCGGACGTGGAGCGATTGGCCGAGCCGTTTTTCCTGCGCACCATCAACATCTGCAAGAAGGTGCTGCAAGAGCGGCGGCTCGGTGCCGACAACGTCGAACGTCTGCTGCTGGTGGGCGGGCCGACCATGATGCCTTACCTGCGCGAGCGACTGGCCGACCCGAAAGAGGGGTTAGGCATCAAGCTGGAATTCGGCGTCGATCCGCTGACGGTCGTGGCGCGCGGCGCGGCCATCTTCGCCGGGTCGCAGCGCGTCGAGCAGGCCGCATCCGTTGTGGCTGCGCCCGATGAATTGGCCATCGACCTGGATTACAAACCCATCGGCCCCGATCAGGAATTCCTCATCGGCGGCAGAGTGAACACGGCAGACGGCGGCTATCAGATCGAATTCATCAACGCCGAAGCGCAACCGCCATGGCGCAGCGGCAAAATCGCGCTCGCCCCGAACGGCGCATTTGTGACGACGCTCTGGGCTGAAAAAGGCCGCCAGAACGTCTACACCATCGAACTGCACGACGCGGGCGGCACGCGACGTAAAACCGCGCCCAGCCGCTTCCCTTATACGGTCGGCATCGGCGGCACCGAAGACCCGCCCTTGATTCACTCCATCGGCATCGCGCTGGCCAATAACCAGATCGATATGTGTTTCGAGAAAGGCGCGCCGCTGCCCGCGCGCAAGCGGCTGGTGCGGCGGCAAGCCTTTCCGCTCAACAAAGGGAGCGCGAGCGACGCGATTCGCATCCCTGTCGTTGAAGGCAATCACAAACGCGCCGACCGCAACAAGCTGATCGGCCATCTGCAAATCCTCGCCACCGATCCCAAGATCAAGCGCGACGTCCCGGCGGGCGCGGAGGTGGAAATCACCATCGAGATCGATAAATCGCGCCTCGTGACGACCAAAGCTTACATCCCCCTGCTCGACGAAGAGTTCAAGGACGTGCTGAAGATGGAGACCGGCACGCCGAGCCTGGACGCGATGCGCCAGCAAATCGAGCGCGAGCGGCGACGTCTGGAAGCCGCGCGCGACAAGGTCTACGAAACCGGCGACCCGAAGGCGCTGGCCACGCTTGACCGCATCGAAGACGAGCGCCTGATGCAGAGCGTGACCTTGATGCTCGACGCGGGGCAGGTGGACCCGGACGCCGCCGGGACGTGTCACAACCTGCTGCTCAATCTGCGCGCGGCGATTGATGAACTGGAAGACGCGCTCGAAACGCCGGGGCTTGTCGCCGAGGCGCGCAACTCGCTGGATTACACAGACGAAGTGGTCGCCGGGTACGCCACCGATACCGAAAAGCGGCGCTTTGAATTGTTGCAGCGCGACCTGCGCGCCGCGCTCGACGCGCGCCCCATCGACGCGGGCGTGTTGCGCCGCCGCACGGATGAAATGGACCGCTTTCGCTGGCGCATCTTGTCGGCGCAACCGAGCTACTGGACTGATTCCTATTACTATCTGGAATCGCACCGCGACGAGATGAAAGACCCCGACCGCGCCGACCAGCTCTTTGAGATGGGCCGCCGCGCGCTCAGCAAAAACAATTTAGAAGAGCTGCGCTCGGCCTGTCGACAACTCATTCAATTGCTGCCGCCCGGCGAACGGGAGAAGTTGCGCGGCGGATTCGACGCGACGATCCTGTAACCCGCTGTTGTGCCGCCGGGCGTTAATAAGGTATAGATAGTCGCTCGGGTCAGTCCCGCATGCTTGAGCGGGCGGGTTATCCGTCAACACCGCCGCACGCTTTAGCATGCGGGACTGACAATCACTTGTATTGCACGGCGGCATCGCGGCGCGGCGTGCGGCGGATCACGGCGAGAAGTTACGTTGACTACAATTCCCATTCATCCGTCAATCGAACTGACCTGGCAGATCGCCAACACCGAGGCGTGTCTGGCCGGCAGCCTGCGCCTGGAGCCTGTGCATTTTCTGCTCGCGGCGCTCAAGATCGCCGACGACGTGGTCGATGGCGCATCGCTCAACCTGTTTGCGACCCCCGAAGGGCAGCAGAGCACGCAGCAGATTGCCGCCGATTGCCGATTGCTGATCGGGCTTTCGGATGCGGAACTGACGGCGGCACGGCGCGCGCTTCGTCGGCAACTGCGCGAGCGCGGCACGCCGCGTCCCGTGCGCCGCCTGCACCGCACGGAGGAAGCGCGCGCGCTTTTTGAATCGGCCATCGCGCGGATGCTGGAGCGCGGCGACCGCATGTTGACGCTCGCGCACCTGCTGGAACAACTGCTGGCTGAACTGCCGCCTGAAGTCGCGCCGATCTTCGGCCCCCGCGCGCGCGATCTGGCCGCCGTATCGCGCCCGTCAATCGACGCTTCGCAGGCGGCCCGCCACCAGTCCGCGCCGCTCGGCCCGGCAAGCCCGGCTTACAATGCGCCGAGTCGCACGCCGGCCCTTGATCGCATGGGCCGCGACCTGACGGCCCTGGCGCGCGCGGGGCAATTGACGCCGGTCGTCGGGCGCCGCGCCGAAATCACGGCCATGGCGCGCTACCTGCAACGCACGACCAAGCGCAACGTGCTGATCATCGGCGAAGCGGGCGTCGGCAAGACGGCAATCGTCGAAGGGCTGGCGCAACGATTGGCCGACGAAAACGCGCCGGATTTTCTGCGCTGCCTGCGCGTCGTGCAGATCAATCTGGCCGACCTGTTTTCGGGCACCAAGTATCGCGGCGATCTCGAAAAGCGCGTACAGAATTTGATGAACGAGGCCACCGGCGACGCCAACCTCGTGCTGTTTTTTGACGAGATTCACCTGATGATGCAGGGGTCGAGCGGTTCGCCAAGCGAAGTGGCGAACCTGTTGAAACCGGCGCTCGCGGGCAGCAGTTTGCGCTGCCTGGGCGCGACCACGCTCGACGAATACGAGCGTTATCTGGTCAACGACACCGCCTTCATGCGCCGCTTCCAGGTGCTCAGGCTGGCCGAGCCGCCGCGCGATGAAGCCGTGTTGATCTGCCGCGAATGGGCGCATCGGGTCGAGACGATTCAACACGTGCAGGTTGAAAATGACGCCGTCGTGGCCGCCGTCGATCTGTCGTCGCGCTACATTCGCGGGCGGTCGCTGCCCGACAAGGCCATCGACCTGCTCGAAAACGCGGCGACTTTTGTTAAGGTGTCGACCATCAGCTTTCAAGCGCCCGCCGCCAGCCCCGCGACGCTTGTCGTGACGCGCGCGGTCATCGAAGACGTCCTGCGCGAGCAGTACGGCGTGCAGGTGGGCGAGCACGAAACCATCGACCCGGTGCGCGTGGCGACTGAACTGCGCGCGGCCCTCATCGGCCAGGACGGCGCGATTGCCGAGATTGAGCGGGCGCTCGCGGCGCAAGTCAATCGCAAAGATAAGGCGCGGCGTCCGGTCGCCATCCTGATGTTTGCCGGGCCGTCGGGCGTCGGCAAGACCTTTGCCGCCGAAGCCTTGACCGAAGCGATTTTCGGCACCGCCGAGCGCACGCTGTTTCGCTGCAACATGAACGAATTCAAATCCCTGCACGAGATGGCGCGGCTCGTGGGCGCGCCGCCCGGATATGTCGGCCACGAACAATACGGGTCGCTGTTTCGCTACGTCGCAGCGCAACCGAGGGGCGTGATTCTGCTTGACGAGATGGACAAGGCGCACCCGGAGATTCAGGATTATTTCTTACAAATCTTTGACAAGGGCGAAGCGCGCGATTCGCGCGGGCGCGTGGCCGACTTCACGCAGCACCTGTTTATTCTCACCTGCAACACGGCTGGCGAAGGCGCGGCAGAACGCGGCATCGGCTTTCGCGTGCAGGCCGAAAAAGCCAAAGCCGCTATCGAGGTGCCCATCGCCGAACTGCTGCAATACTATCGCCGCGAATTGCTTGCGCGCGTAGACCGCATTGTCGCTTTCAAGGCGTTAGCGGGCGAAGATTACCGGCAAGTGCTCGCCGCGCGCATCGAGCAACTGGCGCGCGAACTGAACGAGCAAGGCGTCGCGTTGCAGGTCGATGAAGCGGCGCAGGCCGGTTTTTGCAACGCGTGCGTGGCGCAGAAAGAGGGCGTGCGCGGCTTCAACAAACTCTACGAGCAAATGTGGCTTGCGCCACTCAGTCGCTACCTGGAAGCGCACCCCGAAGCGCAGACCGTACACATCACCTGGCCAGACGACCGCCTGAGCTTTGCCTGAGCGTCGCCGCAAGCGATTGAATGAAGGGGGCAAACCCACGGCGACGGGCCGCGACGAAGAAGATTAAATGAGCGCCGAACAGATTTACACGCGAGAAGAATTATTCACCCGCCGGCGCCTGATGATCTGGTCGGCGGCGCTGGTTGTGGCGCTGGGCGTCGGCGTCTTCACCGTCGTCGTAGGCCGCAAAGAGGCCGTGGCGGCCAGGGCGCAAAAAGAGGCCGAGCAAGGGCAACTGGTCAGGCAGCGCGCCGTCGAAGAAGAGAAGGCGCAGCAACGTCGGTCGCAGGCCGAACAGGAGGCAGAGAAAGCCCGGTTCAATGACTACGTGAAAACGCTCAGCAACATTCCCGGTCTGAGGAACGCCGCCGGTCGAGGCTATATCAGAGGGAAGCTGGTTGTGATCGATAAAGACGAGGGCGGGGTGGACGCGATTCACGGCGCCATCGCAGACGACCTGACGGCCAACCGGGCTTCGGAAGTCGGCACGGTGGTCTGGATCAAGCGCGGCAAAGTACCTGCCGCGAAACCCTATATTGAGAGCGTGCCTCAGGAACGAACCTATATCCATACCTACACGGTGACGGTCATCGATATGACCACAAAAACCATCGTCGCCTCCCGGCTCTTCAAAAACAGCGAGCCGACTTCGGACCCCGATGAGTACGGGCCATATGAACTCTACTACTACTTGCTCGACCTTCCCCGGCGGTAAACCAAAAGCCGCCTGACTCGATGGACTCAATCACGGCTTGCGCGCGAGAACGAGCGTCGAACCGGGCAGGGTTCGCATCTTGCGAGTGGTGATAGGGTGAAGGCCGAGCGCGTCAAGCCACCCACGGACTTCGGCTATCAGATAAGACGTGCCGCCGGAAGCGACGAGCATGTGCAACGCCATCAGCGCGGGCTGCACGTCGCGCGCGCCGCCCGGTTCCTGGAACATATCCCACACTGCCAACACCCCGCCGGGCCTGAGCGCTGCGGAGACCTTTTTAAGCACGCGGCGATTGTCGGCCTCTGAAAAATTGTGCAGGATGTTGAAGTACAGCGCCACCGTGTAATCCGCGCCGAGATCATCGGTGAGAAAATCGCCGACCCGAAATTGCACGCGCTCGCTCATCCCTTCGCGCGCCACAAGCTCGCGGCCAATCTCTGCCGTGGCGGCCAGTTCGAACACGGTCGCCGTGAGGTCGGCGTACTGGCGACAAAGCGCCATCGCATAGCCGCCGTGACCGCCGCCGATGTCAAGCAGCCGCCTGGGCGGGTCGGTCTTTTTCGCAGTCGGGACGCGGACAAAGCGGGTGACTTCCGGCCCGCTGAGGCTGACCATATCGTGCAAGCCGACGATGTGGCGGCGCAGGATGCGATGATAAACTTGATCCTTGAGCCAGTCTTGGTACTGCGCGGCGGGCGGCACGCCCAGGCGCAGAGCTTCTTCGAGATTCAACCACACGGCCCACAGGTCGTTGACGTGCTCAAGCATATTGCCGATGTATTGCGGCGACGAACGCACGAGCCACTTGCGCGATAGCGAAGTGAGTTGCACGCGCTTGCCTGCGCGCTCCAGATACCCGTTCGCGCACAAGGCATCGGTCAGATCGATCATCCCGCGCGCGGTGATGCCGAGATGTTTGGCCAGCACGCGCGGCGTGAGCGGACGCTTATCGAGCGCGTTGAACATGCCGATTTCATTGGCGGCGAGAATCGCCTTCGCGTTCATCATCGCGCTGAAGGTCTCCACGAGCGGCGTCGGAATCTGATTGGCTTTGAGCAGCAGGGTTTCGAGCAGTCCATCAGCTTTGGCTTCGATTTTCATACTGAACAGCCTCCCGCTGGTTGCTTCAAGCGAGGCAAGATTTATCTTACCACCGCCAGGAACGCAAGCGCGGGCGGGCAAGCGCGCCGCTTGATGGCGCAAGATAATGGAACTAAGCTTGGGCTGATGGATTTGAAATCATATCCGCTACCGCAACCGAAACGAGGAGCTTGCATGACGGGATTAAGACTGAGCCTGATTGGGTTTTCGCTGCTGCTTTTGCTAACGCTGACGACCGCAAGCCGCGCGCAAGAGCCGTCGCCGGATAAGCCCGCGCCCCGCCCGCGTGCGACCAAGCCGCCGCAAAAGGTGGCGACTGAACCGACCGAGCGCGACGAAGCGGAGCGCCCGGCGCCGTCGACCGAAGAAGAGATGCGCCGCACGCTCGATAAACTGGCGACGCAGATCACGGCGCTCACGGGCGAAGTGCAACGGCTGCGCCAGACGACCGAGCGCAATTCGATGACGTTGGAATTGCTGTTGAGCGAAGAGCGGCTGGCGAAGGTCGAAGACAATCTTGAGGCCGCGATCACGCGCAAGGCGCAACTGGACGCAAGCGAGCAGGACCTTCAGCGGCGCAGTCGAAACATTCAACAGGAGCTAGTGTTTCGCGGCGTGGTGCGTCGCGATGAAGCCGAAGCGGCGCTGCGCGCCGAGTTCCAGCGCGCGCTCGATGACACGCACACCCAGCAACAGGTTCAACAGCAGCGCATCGCCGAATTGCAAACCCAGGCCGCCCGACTCCGCGAGCGCGTTGATGCGCTGCGCAAAAAACTTGAACGCACCGAAGGAAAGAGCAGTAGCCAGTAGCCAGTAGCCAGTTGCCAGAAGAGAGAAAGTGATCGCCGCTTGTTTATGGAAATTGATTGCTGAAACTGGCAACTGACAACTGACAACTGACTACTGGCAACTGGCTACTGCTCGACGACCGCCAGTTTGACCGGCACTTCAACGCGCGGGGTGTTGCGGTCGTCGGTTTCAATTCGCAACAGCCCTGTGTAAGCGCCCGCCTTCGGCAGCTTCGTCAGATCAACCGAAATGCGAATGAGATAATTGCTACCCTCGACCATCGTCTGCGATTCCAACTTCAAGAAGTCAAGCGATGCCGATAGCGATTTGATGTGAAATGCGCCAACCAGTTTTCGCAGACTCAAGCGGCCCGCGACGGGCGCGCCGCTTTGCCGACTGACTTCACCGAGAGCGATCTGCCGGGGCGCGACAAGTAAGCTTTCAGCCGCGACGTTGACGGTCAACTGCACGGCTAACGCGCCCGCCGCGCTGTCGCCGGTGTCCAGCGGCACCGTGATGGTGCGCGGCGCGGTTTCACCGGTCGGCGGCACGCGAATCTCCAGCCAGTAACCTGTGCCGTTGGTTTCGCGTTTGAATTGATAATCCGCCGACTCGCGCGCCAGTTTCACCTGGCCGCTCGCCGCCGTGGTCGCGGGGCGAATCCTGACAACCACCACGCTCGGCTCGCCCCAGTCGACGGTGATGACGGGCTTTGATGTCGGCCACACGATGAAATTACCGACCTGATCGCCACGCTCAAGCGCGGCGTTCTGAATGCGCTTGACCGTTTCGGGCAGCGGCTTGACGTCGGCCTTGACCGCGACCTTTAAGAGCGGACGGCGCGGGTCGTTGGTCTGCAACTCGAAGCTGCGTTCAAGCGGTTCGGGCGTCAGGTCTACGGTGCGAATCGTGATGCGAATGATGCCAGCCTGACCAGGCTGGATGACTTTCTCAAAATAAAAGTCAGCGGGCGGGCATCAACTCGGGGCCGCGCGCCGCGCGACGAAAGCGACCGGCCTTAACCCGTCGTTGAATGCGCGCAGTCGCGCAATGGCCGCCCGCGTGTCGCGCGAAAAGTCGGCTTGTCCGGTGAGCGATTTTTCGGCCAGCGTGAGCGGCGCGCTCCCGTTATTGCGAACCGTGAAAACCGTTTCGAGGACCTCCCCTTTGTAGACGTCACCGAAATCGCGTTCCGTGGCGTCGATAGATAAGGCAGGCCCATCGATGAACGCACGCGTAGAGGGAACTGACAGCGCGCAGATCACGGTCAGCAGCGTCACGGAAATCATTGCGCGTCTGGGCGGGCGCAAAGATCGGCTCAGATAGAATCGCATATTGATCATGATGATAAGAAAAGATGCTAATGGCCGCGACGGGATAATTCAAGCAGTCGCGTTGCGCCTGCGCTCGGCGAGCAGAAAGATGGCCGCGCCGATGATGTTGGCCGCGACGATGACGGCGGTGATCTTTATCGCAAATGCCAGCGGGCTGTCGACTTTCACGATGGGAAAGACCGATAGCCCGACGTAGAGCAAGGTCATCAGAAAGCCCGACGCGGAGGCCAGTCGCAGCCACACGGAAGGCCGGTCTTTGAGTTTCCTCAGGCCCACAAGCGGGATGGCAAACATCACCAGATAAGTCAGCGCATAGAAAATGCCGCTCGCGTTCCAGAGCAGTTGAAAGGCTTCCTGCTCGCCGACGCCCACCATGCCGACCAGGCCCATCACCAGCGTTATCGCGCCGACGAAAAGGATCGAATTGACCGGCGTCTTATATTTCGCGTGCAGTCGCGTGAACCAATCGGGCAGCAGCTTGTCCCAGCCGGCGACCATCGGCAGGCGCGTGTTGCCATTGAACTGCACGCTCGACTGCGCGATGCGAACCCACAGGAAGGCCACAATCAACAGCGGCACGACGTAAGAAATCGCCCCGAATGTGCGGAAGCCGACGCTCAGGATTTGCGGGATCGGCCCGATCAGATCGATGTCATCAGGGTGGAGCAGCGCCAGCACGGAACTGGTGCCGAGGATGAACATCACGGCGATGACCGGCGCGGCCAGCAAGACCGAGCGCCCGATGGCGCGCGCCGGGTCGCGGCACTCGCCCGCATGAATGGCGACGTACTCGAAGCCGCCGAGCGCGCCGAATCCGAGCTTGCCGAACAGATTCAAACTGATGAGCGTGAGGGCGGGCCGCGCGGTTTGCAGCGGATGATACTGGGCGATGTCGCCGCGCATGTAGTTGAGGATCGGCAGCACCAGTATGGTCGCAAAGAGGAGGAGCATCAGCACCGCGCCCGCTTTATGAATCCACTTGCCGACGCCGAGGCCGAGGGTTGCCACGACGACCAGCGCGCCGATAATCGCCGTGCTCAACAGCGCGATGAACCACTTGCTCCCGGCCAGCCACGCGGCGCGCGGCCCCAGCGCGTAGGCGAGACTAGTCGCCGCCTGTATCCCGATCTCCGAAGTGTTCAAAATCACAAACAGCCACAGGTTCCACGCGACCATAAAGCCAAGCCCTTCGTTGAAGCCGAGCTTGGCCCATTGATAGAGGCCGCCTTCGAGCGGCATTTTTTTATTGAGATAGATGACGACGCCCGCCGACGGCAGGTAAAAAAACATGATGGCCAGCAGCCACAAGACGATGTGCGAGGGGCCGAGTTTGCCCGCCGTGCCGATCCACGGCAGGCCGACGATGAACAGGATTTGCGTGAGCGCGAGGTCGGTCAGCCCGAGTTCTTTTTTGAAGACGGCGCTGCGACGCTCGACCTGCTCTTCGGCATGGCGCAGTTCTTCGGACGCGCTTGCAAGGTGATCTGCCATCTATTTGCCGTTCGCGGGTTGCGGCGCAGGTCGCGCTTTGGCCTTCAACTTATCACGGGTGACGCCCGACTGGCGGGCGATCAAAGATTCAAAGAGCCGTTCGGGCAGCCAGCGCTTGGCCTTGATCGCAAGGCGCGCGTGACGCGGCGCGGCGTAGCGATAGCGCGGGCGGTCAGCCGTCATCGCCTTGACGACCAGCGCCGCAATGTCGTCGGGCTTGCCCGCCATTTTGCGCATCCGCTTGTAGCCCTCGGCGAAGCCTTCGAAGAACGGTTTATAGGGGCTGTCCTGCTCAAGCACCTCGCGGGCGCGTTCGTTGGCGACGCCTAAAAACTCGGTGACGATAAAGCCCGGCTCGATCACAACGACCTCGATGCCGAACGGCGCAAGCTCGCCGCGCAAGCCGTCAGAAACGGCTTCCAGAGCGTGTTTCGTGGCATCATAGATTGACGATAGGGGTCGCGCGACGCGGCCCGCGACCGAGCTGATGTTGATGATGCGCCCGCTTTGCTGCCGGCGCATGATGGGGATGACGAGTTGTGTGAGCGCGATGAGCGAAAAGAGATTGGTCTCGAAGTTCTGGCGGATGGCTTCGATGGGAACCAGTTCGATGGGGCCGCGCTGCCCGTAGCCCGCGTTGTTGACCAGCCCGTCAATGCGACCACACGCGGAGAGGGCTTCCTGCACGATGCGCGCGCGGTCATCGACTGATGTCACGTCGCCGACAACCGTGAACGCGCGCCCGCCCGCTTGTTCGATCTCCTGCTTGAGCGCATCGAGCCGATCTTTGCGCCGCGCGACCATCACGACGCGCACGCCTTCGCGCGCGAGCTGCCGCGAGGTCGCCTCGCCGATGCCTGCCGAAGCGCCGGTCACAATCGCCACTTGCCCGTCAAGCTTTCCCATCGCGACTCCTTAAAACGATGAACGCGGAACGGTGAATGAGGAATGATACCCATTCGTCGTCCTTGATTCAGCGTTGCGGCATTCTGCCTTCTGCGTTCCAGATCATTCTGACTTCTGACTCCTGACTCCTGCTCGTTAAAACTTCTCGGCCAGATAATACTTCATCATCTGTCGCCAGGTCGGCCAGTCGTGCGGCATGTCGTAGCCCCAGAGGGCCAGTTCGTGCGGAATGCCTTTGGCGCGCAGGATACCGGCCAATCGCCGCGACGCATCGGGGTTTTCATAAGAGCCTTGCCCGGTGACGATGTGCAGGTGCGTTTTATACCTGAGCGCATTCAATTCGCTGCTGTCATCGGCGAGGTTCGGCAGGTAATCAACCGGGTTGTTGAAGTAAATGTTCTCGTCGTAGTAATCGCCCGAATAATAACCGCGAATATCGTACGCGCCGCTCATGGCGATCATCCCGGCAAACAGATCGGGGCGGCGAAAGACCTGATTGGCGCAATGAAATGCGCCGAGGCTCGCGCCCGCCGTAATGATGCCGAGGCGGCTCTGGCAGCTATTCCAGATGTAGGGGACGACCTCGCGCGCGATGTAATCGTTGTATTGCATCTGGCGGATGGCCTTGTCGCGCGGATGCAGGTGATTGTTGAGCCAGCCTTCGCGGTTGATGCTGTTGATGGAAAATACTTTGACCTTTCCGGCCTCGATGACATCCTTGATCGAATCGATCACATAAAATCGCTCGTACTCCAGAAAGTCTGCGGCGGCGGTCGGGAACATCAACAGCGGAAAGCCATAATCGCCATAGGTCACGATCTCCATCTGGCGGTTCAAACTGGGGCTGTGCCACGAATCAATCACTCTTTGCATCGTCGGTCGTCCTTTCGTCCGGGTCATCGGTATCCGCGAGGCCGAAGAAACCGTCAAACCGCTCGCGTTTGGCAAGCGTGTAAGCTAACGATATCCGGCGGGATTTGCAAGTCAGGCGGGCAGACGGAAGGGGAGAGGGGGAAAGGGAGATGGGGGAGTGGGGGAGAAAGGGAGATGGGGTGAAGGGGAATCACCACGCGGCCATTTCCATTCCAGTTCAGCTTGCCACAACTTTCACGTTCAACTTTGTTGTGATCACCGACACGCCCCCTCCCATCTCCCTTTCTCCCCCACTCCCCTTCTCCCTTTCCCCGAGGGCCATTTAGTTCTGGCTCAAGATGTAATGTGAATACCAAGAAGCGCAAGTGCGGCGCAAGGCTGCGCGGCGAACCGCCGCCCTGCTGCTGCGATGTTGCTTTCGCCACTCCAGCGGAGCAAGCTGATGGCCGTGTTTCTCAGGGCTGCTAGGACTTGCGGAATGCTCCCCTTTCGCACCTGGCTGCGATCTTCATCATAGGTCACATCTCGCACCCAATGGCTTTTATTCTCTATACTCCAATGCTCGCGATTGATCCTCAGCACGACCTCTGCTGCGGCTCGCTCTCGGCTTAAACTGGTTATTCCATAGACCACTTCGTTTCTCGCTTTGCCGCTCTTTTGCTCGACGATACGCCGATCTATCCTGAACGCTTGATCCAGTCCAGGCCAGACCTCGCAGTCCGAAAGCACCGAGGTCGTGACGATCTGTCGCTGTTCGATGCGCCCGTGCCCGCGATCTAAAGTATCAGCCGTTTGCGGCTCCTGCGTGTAAAAGCCCACTCCTGCTATTGCCCCTTCGACTTGCGCCAGCAGGCTCGGCTGATTCTCCTTGACCACCATCACATAGTCGCCCCCTTGGGCGAGGATTGTTTGCGCCACCTCGCGCTGAGTAAGTAATGCATCGACAGTAATTACCTTGTCTTTCACGATCAATCCCCGGAGCAATTCCTGGATGGCCGTGATCTCATTGGTCTTGTCCGAGACCGCCACCTGCAAGAGGGTTAAGCCGAGCCGATGGCCGAGTGCCGACAGCAGATGCACGGCAGGTGCGCCTTGCTTTTTTGAGCCGCGCAACGTTTTGCCATCGATGGCCATGGCTTCACATTCATCGGCAACTGAGGATTGCTTGAGCAGTCCCTCCGCCCAATGACCTAACTTCTGTTCGAGGGCTTGTTTGTCGAGTCGCGAAAAGATGTTGTAGAAGGTCGCGGCACAAGGTGTCTTGCCCTCTGTGAAGCCGAGCGCCTCGGCCAGATGTCGGCCATAATGACGCCCCCACTCGGCAATCGCCGAATAGCTTTTATAGCCACACAGCATGGCAGCAATGGCTAAGGACAAGATGGCGACCAGAGAATAGCGTCTGCCGGAAGATTGACGAGGATCAGGAATTTGCGCTAAGACATCAACGAGAGCAAGCGTTTGGCTTGTCATAGTCTCACCTCTTTTGAAATGGTTTTCACGAAGCGGTGAGACTATCTCTCTTTTGGTTTCCTTTTGCCAGAATTAAATGGCCCTCCCTTTCCCCCCTTCTTTCTCTCACTGTTTGCGGACGCGATTGAAGTGCAGGAGCTGCTTGGATGCGCTTTCCAACTCGAAGCTCGCATCTTTGCTCGATTGATGTTCGACCAATCGATAGACGCCCGATGTATCGTTGTCGGAACCGACTCCCTGTACGCGGGCGAGAAAGGTCTGCGCCTCGCCGCGTTCGACTTCTATGAGTTCCTGGCTGGGCGCGCTGACGGCCTCCAGGGCATAAGACTTCAGCATCTTGGGCCAGTAAGCTTGAAACAGCGCGTGGTTGGCAAACACGTCAGCCGAGATGAGGCGACCGTTGATCGCCGCGACGATGCCAACCACATTGTTGGCCGAAAGCTTGTCCTTGAGCGCGCGCTCATAGTCATCGAGCTTGCGATTCACACGCTTGTCCTGATACACGCTCTTGAGGTCGCCGGTCGAAGACGTGGTGTTGTTGGCCCTGGCGGTTTCGGCGACCTTGTCCCACACGTCTGACTGGTTCTTGGTCGCTTGCGCTTTTTCGCGCACCGTCGGCAAGGCCATCGGCGGCGGCTCGCCTTTGGCCGGGGGCCTGCTGCCTGCGCTGATGACTTCGCCGCCATCGCTGCTGCGCGAGGTGCTGTGACCGAACGCCGCCTCCCCAGACCACCGGCCATGTTCGACGCAGAAGACATCTATGGGCACCGGCTTATTGGTCGCTTCGATGATGCAATCGTGCCCGACGATGCGATCCTGCTTGCCGCCGATGACCATCTCGCCCGCGATGAGGATGAGCCTTTTGCCGGAGTTATTGGTGACCGCCAGGCGATTGACTTCTGCGCCGCCGCCAACGTTTTCCGCCTGCTGCACCGCCGGTTGGTTCTGTAGCGTTCGGCCATGATGACGAACCATACGCGGCTGACCGCTGGCAGTGAGCTCTGTGACTTTGACTGTGCCGGAGCGCAAGCCTTCATCCAGCGTGATGAACTGGTCGGCGCTCGCCGGTTCATCTGAGACGACAGGGAACACGGTCAGGTTATCGAAGCGGACGGGCGCGCCGAGCCGCCACGCCGGATGCGCCGGAGCATTCGCGGCATTGATTGTCATTTTGCTGGTCGCCTGACGGCGCGCGGGGTTGCCCGATTGCGCTGCCGTGCGGGCCGGTTGCAAGCGAGCCAGCGCCAGGCCGAGCAATAGCATGCATACCAAGAGAGTAACCCATGTTCTCATACGTAGATTCTCCTTTTGGGTGGGGAGGTGAGCCGGGCTGGCACAATCAGTTCAGAGTGAGAACGCGGCAAACGGGCGCGGCTTGCAACTGTTGGCATCCCGACTGGCGGCGCTCTGCTGTGGTTAGACGCTCGGCAGCGAGGTTTGTTCCACAATCGAAAGGATGAAGGATGAGGGATGAAGGCGGAAGGATGAAGGCAAATATCAAGTCTCAGATTTGAGATTCAAACTTGGCCGATTGATCCTTCAGCCTTGGCCTTCAACTCTGTGCTTCATCCTTCCGCCTTCATCCCTCATCCTTTACCTGATCGGTCGACACTTCCAGTAATAATTGGTGAAGCCTTCGGCTACGTACATGCGGCGGAAGGTCATCTCGACTTCCTGATCGATGTGTACGTCGGCAGGATTGCGGTCGGTCATCTGCAAGTAAGCGCGACCGCCGCCTGCAAAGTCAATGATCGTCATCACGGTCGGCGGATCGGGGTCGGCGTTCAGAAAATCCACCGTGAAGGTAAACAAGCTGGCGCGTTTATCGGCGAGCCGCACGCTTTCAAAATGGTCTTTGGCTTGACAACTGATGCAGACGCGCTGTTGCGGGTATTGCACCTTGCCGCAACTCAGGCAGCGGTAACCATAGAGTCGATAGATGTCATCGCGCCGCCGCCAGATACTTGGCGCGGAGGCGGTCGGCAATTGACGGCGCGGCGCTTCGGTTACAATCAGCTCGCGGAATTTTATGTAGCGTTCATAGTTGCCGAGGCTCGCCTTCGCCGCCAGATGCCCTTTAACGCCGCGCCGCGCCACGGCTTTCGCGTTTTCAATTTCGTCGGTCACTTCAAACAACAGCGCGTCGCACCCTGAACCGTAGCCGACGACCAACAGCTTATCGCCCGCGCGCGCTTCTTCAAGCACCGCTGACAGCACCAGCACGGGCATTGCCGCGCCCGTGTTGCCCACCCGTGCGAAAAGGTGATCGGGAATCTGCTCGGCGTTGAGCTTGAGACTTTTCGCCACGCCCGCAAGCGACCCCGCGTCGGGCGCGTAAAAGATGGCCCTGGTAATTTCCGATGGGCCGATGGCGCTGCGCTCGAAGAGTTCGCTGACGGCCTGGCGCACGACGCGTTGATAGCCTTGCGTGACCGAGAAGCGTTCTTCCCAACCGGACACATACGGGTCATCGTCTTTGCGCCAAACGTCGGTCATCTCATCGACGGTCGAATGGCTGGCGATGAGTTTGGCAATCACCCGCTCGCGCCCGACTTCGATGGCCGCCGCCGCGTCGCCGAACAAGCGCTCGTTGGCCGAGCGCGGCGGCGCGAGTCGCGTGTCGGCGGCGGTGATGATGATGTTTGAAGCTGAGCCTGCCTGAACGGAATCAAGCGCCGCGCGCATGGCGGTCGTGGCGGAGCGCAGCGAGCTGGTGTAATCAGCCGCGCGCACGTCGTGGCGCAGGTCGCAGACGGTGGCGATGAGCGACGAGGCTTGTTTTTCGGCATAAGGCGAAGTGGTCGAGGCGAAGACTAAGCCATCGACTTCGCGCCCGTCGCGCGTGGCCAGTAGATCGCGCACGGCTTCGACGGCCATCGTGATCGAGTCTTCGTCAACATTCGCGACCGCGCGCTCGCCATCGCCCGCGCGCCCGCCCCACGCCCGCGCGATGTCTTTGTGCGCGAGCCGGTAATAAGGAATGTACGCGCCGAACTGTGTGATGCCTGTCATGATTTTTCTCCGCGCGAGGTATAGCAGAGCCGTTTAAGCAGAGTCAAGCAGAGCAGGCGAGATAGTTTCTAAATGACCGGCTTCTGCGTGAACCCGCAAATGCCATCATCACTCGGCTACAGATTGAAGTTGAACGTGATTGTGCCAATGACCTTTACGGGCACGCCGCTCAGTAGCATGGGAGTGAATTTCCAGCCGCGCGCGGCGTTGGCCGCCGCGTCCTTCAGCAGCGGATGGCCAGTGACGGCGCGCGCAGAGATGACGTTGCCTGCCTCATCAACCGTCACCTCGACGACGACCGCGCCGCTGATGCGTGCAGCTTTGGCAAGCGGCGGATAAGCCGGCTCGACCCTCCGCGTGGCCGAGCCTTGCAGCACGCCGCCCGATTTACGAACGATTCTGGGCGGCTCTGCTGTCCTGGTGGGCGGCTCAGGGGGTGGAGGGTCCGGCTGCGAAGTCACTATTTTGGAGGGTTCGGAATTTGGTTTTTCTGGTTTTGACTGTGCTTTCGTGTCGGTTGCTTTAGCGGCAGATGGCTGAAGCGTGGTTGGCGGCGTACTCACTTGTGCGCCCGGTGGCGCGCTTGTCGAGGCATTGTTATTGCCGGATTTCTGATCCGTATTGGTTGCAGTTGTTGCTGCCATATTCGATGTGTTTGAGTTGGAACCCTGATCGCTCTGCATCAAGACGATGGCCAAGACCGCCCCCAGTAGGACCAAAGCCGCAACCGCCCATAGCCACCAGCGCGATTTTTGCGTCGACTGGGTAAACATCGCAGGCGACCCGGCGGTCATCATTGGATTGGTGACAGGCGGTCGCACTTGTTGATGCGGCGCGGCGTCGGCAAATCTTTGCGGCATCTGTAGCGGGCCGCGCTGCGCCGTGGCCGTACTGTTTTGCAGGGGAGGCACGGGAGGTGACGGGTTGATAGGCTGCCCCCGCCCGGCAGTCTCGCGCCCCTGTGCATTCTGTAAATCCTGTCTAGCCGGGTCTGCTTCCCGCCCCAATGGCGCAGGCGCTGGTTGACCTGCAAGCCCAAAGGCAGCGCGTGCCGTCCTTAACTCGCGACGCATTTCAGCGGCGGCAGCATAGCGGTTATTGCGGCTGAGTGCCATCGCCTTGTGCAATACGGCGGCTACCGCAACCGGGACCTGCAAGGCAATTTCGTTCGCCGGGCGCAACGGGTCGGCCTCTTTCCAGCACAGTGGGATCCGAAGCTTGGAATTCACGTGACTTGAAGTCGCGGCC
>JADMIO011096000.1_pt1 | contig 35449 bp, 32 predicted proteins | sample 8958161 | NCBI WGS metagenome assembly JADMIO01 (sample SAMN16585339, study PRJNA669376) | soil metagenome | isolation source: Crop rotation soil | place: USA: Cullars Rotation, Alabama | collected 2011
CCGCCCCTGGACGGACGCGAGCCTCTGGTATTGTTCGCCGGATCGGTGTTCAACCGCCGCCACGTCCCAGACTTGATCGAGGCGTTTGCCCGCGTTCACCGCGACCGTCCGGACGCCCGCATGGCGATCGTCGGCGACAATCGGACTTACCCGCATCAGCAGCTTGCCTCGATAATCGCCGCGGAGAGGCTGGAGGGAATCGTATCCCTTTGCGACTATGTCCCGGACGACGCGCTCGCGGATCTGTACGGCCGTGCGCGTGTGTTTGCATTCTTGTCGGACTATGAGGGATTCGGTCATCCGCCGCTGGAGGCGCTGTCATCGGGAGTGCCGCCGGTGCTGCTGGACACGGCCGTGGCACGCGAGACCTGCCTGGACGCGGCGCTCTACGTCGCCTGCCAGACGCGGGTGATTGCCGACGCACTGGAAAGCCTGTTGTATGACGCGGCGCTCCGGACCCGCCTGCTGGCGGCGGCGCCTGGTGTTCTGGCTCGCTACTCCTGGGCAAACGCCGCCCAGCAAACCCTTGAAGCGCTCGAAGACGCCGCGGGATCCTGATTGCCTGAGCTGTCGATCCTGATCGTGAGCTACAACACCGCGGGCGATCTGGCGCGCTGCCTCGACTCGCTGCTCCAGGCCCCGCCCGTCGTCAGCCACGACATCCTGGTCATCGACAACGCGTCCCGCGACGCCAGCGGCGATGTCCTCAAGTCGCGGGAATCGCGCGTACGCAGCATCCGGCTCACGACCAACGTCGGATTTGCGCGCGCCAACAACATCGGCTTCCGTGAGACGCAGAGCGAGCTGGTGCTTCTCCTCAACAGCGACACCATCGTGCCGGCTGGCGCAATCGACCGCCTGGTGCGGGAGCTGCGGGCGCTGCCGGAAGCGGCGGTTCTCGGGCCTCGCCTCGTCAATCTCAAGGGCGATCCGGAACTCTCGTTCGGCCGGATGATGAGCCCATTCGCCGAACTGCGGCAGAAAATCCTCACGCGCGCCGCGGGCCCGGCTCGCATCGAAGACATGACTTCGCGGCGGCAGGAAGTGGACTGGGTGAGCGGTGCATGTCTGCTGGTGCGGCGGGCCAACGCGGAGGCCGTGGGACTGCTGGACGAGCGTTATTTCATGTATTGCGAGGACGTCGACTTCTGCGCGGCCATCCGGGCAGGCGGCAGCCGGGTGTATTTCACGCCGGCCACCGAAGTGATCCACGTGCGCGGCCAGTCGGGCAAGGTGGACCGCCGGGCAACGAATGCGGCCTACCGGCAAAGTCATCTGGCTTTTTATGACAAGCACCACCCCGCCTGGGCCCCCGTGTTGAGGCTCTATCTGGCGCTCCAGGGCAAGTTACCCCCGAAAACGGCCGATAAGAGCTGATGACCACCTTCCCTGATGACCGAAGAGGCCACCGAGCCGCAATTCGTCTGGACGTGCCCGAAATGCAGGCGAAAAATGCCCGCGCGGCTCGATATCTGCCGATGCGGCACCAGACGCGGAGCTGACAGTCCTGAGGAGGTCATGGCGGCTGCACCGGCAGTGCCCGTCCAACGCACGGATGGTCCAGCGGGTGAGGAAGGCCCCGCCCGGCGCAGCGGCGCGCTCCAGTGGATCGTGCTTTTGGCGGTGGCTTCCATCGCTGTCGGGGCGCTCGTGGCCATTCAGGTGGCGCCCGCGGGAAAACGCTCTCCAACGGTTCCTCCGTCCGCGGCCGTATCGACTACGCCGGCGCCGCCGCAAAACTCTTCCGACGTTCGTGGCGTGACGGCTCTGGAAGGCGCTCCGGGTCCTTTCAATTTTTCCGATACGGGAACTGCCGCTGAATCACCCTCGGCGTCTGCACCAGCTGCATTGGTTCCAGCCGCTCTCGAGGATGTCGTCAGCAACTCCATTCCTGCGATCGTCTCGATCGAGACCGGCGAGGGACGCGGCAGCGGTTTTTTCGCCGCTCCGGGAACCGTCATCACGAACCGCCACGTAGTGGGCGGGAATACCTCGGTAACTGTGCGGCTGGCGTCTGGTGCTTCGCTCCAGGGACGCGTGGACACCGTGTCGCAGGATTTCGACCTGGCCTTGGTCCACGTGTTTGGCGCCGATCCGGCGCAGCCCCTGCTCCCTCTTGGCTCCGTCAACAGCGTTCGTCCGGGGCAGGATGTGATCGCCATCGGCCTGGCCCTGGGCGTCTTCCAGAACACCGTGACGCGGGGCATCGTCAGCGCGGTTCGGCGCGCAGGCCCGGCGGTGGTGGTTCAAACCGACGCCGCGATCAACCCGGGCAACAGCGGCGGCCCGCTCCTGAACCGGAGCGGCCAGGTGATCGGCATCAACTCGATGAAGATCTCCGGGAGCGCCGAATCACTGGGCTTCGCCATTGCCATCGACCATGCGAAGTCCTTCCTGAACAACGGCCGACCCGCGGAAGCCGCCTTCACTAACGCGCCCGGCGCCAGCGACACGCTGGCCCCGGCCTTTGCCAGCCGCTCCGCCACCGATGATGCGCGCGACGCCGGCGTGCGGGCGTACGAACAGACCGTGCGCGCCGCGGCGCAGCGGGCCGCGCAGCTCGACGACTACTGGACCCGCATCAAGGCGAATTGCGCGGTCCGCGTGACGCCCGGATACGACCGCGACTGGTTCGGCCTGTGGGACGGCCGCACGGAGCTGACGACCCCCGATCCGTCCTGCGCGGCTGCGGTCCGCGATCTCGGCCAGATGGCGGCGGGTGTGCGATCCGCAATGGCCGACGCACATGAAGCGGCCCGCCATGCGGCGGTGCTCCCCGGACAGCTCCGCGACATCCGGCGCCGCTATCGCATGGACTGGCCGGGGTTCGATCGGTGAGCCGAATATACTTGTCCGGTGCGGATAGCGATCGATGCACGCAAGCTCCACGACTTCGGGATTGGCACGTACGTGCGCAACCTGCTGCGCGGGCTGGCGAAGATCGATCAGACCACCGACTATGTGCTGCTCTGTCGCGAGCGCGACATGGCGATGGCTGCGGCGCTGGGACCGAATTTCCGCGCCGTGGCGGAGAGGGCCGGACACTATTCGCTCCGGGAGCAGATTTCGCTGCCGCTGGCCGTCAGGCGCGCGCACGTGGATCTGTTTCACGCGCCGCATTACGTGCTGCCCGCGCTGACGCCCGGCAGGACGGTCGTCACGATCCACGACTGCATCCACCTGATGTTTCCTGCATACCTGAAACATCGGATGGGTTACGCGTACGCGCGTGCGCAGATGTGGACGGCCGCACACAAGGCGGACCGGATCTTCACAGTGTCCGAACAGTCGAAGAAGGACATTTTGGCGTTCTTCAACGTTCCGCCGGACAAAATCGTCGTCACGCCGAACGCCATCGACGAACGTTTCAGCGTGGAACCGGATGCCCAGCAGGTCACACAGATTCGCGAGCGTTATCAGTTGAGCCACTCGTACATCCTGTATGTCGGGAACATCAAGCCCCACAAGAATCTGGAGCGCCTGATCGAAGCATTCCACCAGGTGCGCAGCCAGGGACGCTCCGAAATGGAGCTCATCATCATCGGCGACGAAATCTCGAAGCTGCAGTCGCTTCGCCGCGCCGTGCACCAGCACGATCTGCACCGCTACGTCCGATTTCATGGATTTGTGCCCCAGGAGACGCTGTCGGTCCTTTATCGACTGGCGTCCGTCTTCGTGTTTCCGTCGCTATATGAGGGCTTCGGACTGCCGCCGCTGGAGGCCATGGCCTGTGGAACACCCGTGGTGACCTCGAACGTGTCGTCCCTGCCGGAGGTGGTGGGCGACGCAGCCGTTCTGGTGGATCCGTACAGCCCGCAGGCGATTGCGGACGGCATCCTGAAGGTGCTCCAAAGCTCGCATCTGCGCGCCGACATGCGCCAGAAGGGGTACGCGCGGGTGCGGGAATATTCGTGGGAGCGGTCGGTGGCGCGAGTCCGGGACGTGTACGAAGAAGTTGCAGCCGCGGGGCGAAGCGGAGCGCGTCCTCAATGAGTGCCGAACGCGTGGTCCTGGTGCACGACTGGCTGACCGGCATGAGGGGCGGCGAGAAGGTCCTCGAAGTGCTGTGCGGGATGTATCCAGGGGCCGACCTGCTCACGCTCGTGCACGTTCCGTCGAGCGTCTCGCCGGTCATCGAACGCCATCGCCCCAGGACCTCGTTTCTGCAGCGGTTGCCTGGTATTCGCCGCCTCTACCGATACTGCCTTCCGCTGTTTCCGATCGCCATCGAGCAATTCGACCTCGACGGCTACGACCTCATCATCAGCACCAGCCATTGCGCCGCCAAGGCGGTGGTGAAGACCGGCCGCGCGCGCCATCTCTGTTATTGCTTCACGCCGATGCGTTATGCGTGGGATCAGTTCGACGCATACTTCGGCACGGGGCGCGTGGGTCCCCTCGCAAGCCTGATGCTGCGCCCGATGCTGGGCGCGCTGGCGCGATGGGACGCCGCCACGGCCGGGCGCGCCGACCGCTATGTGGCGATTTCGCACCACGTTGCCACGCGGATCCGCCGGTACTATAATCGTGATGCGGCCGTCATCTATCCTCCTGTGAACACCCAGTTCTATTGCCCGGATTCCACCACCCCCGAAGCGTTCCTGTTGATGGTTTCGGCGCTCGTCCCCTACAAGCGGATCGACATTGCCATTGAGGCGGCTCAGCTTGCGGGGATGCCGCTTCGCATCGCGGGCGCCGGGCCGGAACGAGACCGGCTGCGCGCGCTTGCAGCCGAGCGGCATGCGGATGTCGAATTCCTGGGCGCGCTCACGGACACCGACATTCGCCAGCTCTACCGCCGCGCGGCCGCGGTGCTGCTGCCTGGCGAAGAGGATTTCGGAATCGTCCCGCTGGAGGCGCAGGCCTGCGGCCGGCCGGTTGTGGCGCTGGCTCGCGGCGGAGCCCTGGAAACCGTGATCGATGGCGTGACCGGCGTGCTGGTGCAGGAGCCCACGGCCCGGGGATTTGCCGACGGCATTCTGCGCTGCACCAGGACGACGTTCGACAACGCCGCCATACGCGCGCACGCGACGAAATTCGACACATCCGTGTTTGCTCGATCGATTCAGCAGGCGATCGCCCATGCTTAGACGATATAACCGCCTGCTGGTGGCCTCTTACGTTCTCTCGGACGCGGTTCTTGGCGTCGTGGCCTTCGGCCTCGCCTATCTGATCAGGTTTTCCAGCGGCCTCATCCCCGTCAGCAAGGGCTATCCACCGCTCGAGCAGTACGTGGCGGTGCTCCCGTTCATCGCCGTGCTGGTGCCTTTGGGTTATCAACTCCAGGGCCTGTACCGCCTGCGGCGCGGCCGCTCCCGGGTGGACGATTTCTTCACGGTGTTCATCGGCAGCATCGTGGCGGTGGTGCTGGGTATCATCACGACACTCTCCTTCCAGACGTACTACGTCTCTCCGGACCTCAAGGACCGCGGCGCCTACGAAGTCTCGCGCATCGTCTGGGGACTGTTCCTGGTTCTCAACGTCCTGCTGACGTTCGGCTCGCGCGAGTTCGTCCGCGAAGTGCTGGAGCGCCGCTGGAAGATGGGGATCGGACTCAAGCGCGTGCTGATTGCCGGCGCCGGCGACCTGGGGCGCGTCGTCGCCGAAAAGATCCTGCAGCATCGCGAGCTGGGCTATCAGGTGGTGGGCTTCGTGGACGACCGGGCAGGCGGCGACCATCTGGGGTATCGCGGCCTTCCGCTGCTCGGAACGCTGGCCGACGCCTCTGAGATCGTCCAGCAGGAGCACATCGATCATCTCTACGTGGCGCTGCCGCTGGAGGATCACGTCAAGATGCTCGATCTGATCGAGAGCACGAGCCGCGAGATGGTGGACGTGAAGGTGGTGCCCGATCTGGTGCAGTTCCTCGCCCTGCGCGCGCGCCTCGAAGACCTGGACGGCGTGCCGATCATCAATATCCACGACGTGCCGCTTCAGGGCGTCAACTCGATGGTGAAGCGGATCATCGACATCACCATCAGCAGCGTGTCCCTGGTGTTCCTGGCCATTCCGGGCGGGATCATCGCGGCAGCCATCAAGCTCACCTCGCCCGGGCCGGTGTTCTACCGGCAGGAGCGCATGGGTCTGGACGGCCGGCCGTTCACGGTCTACAAGTTCCGCTCGATGCGGCTGGACGCGGAAGACGTCTCGGGCCCGGTCTGGGCGCGAGACGATGACCCGCGGTGCACCCCGGTGGGCCGGTTCCTTCGCCGGACGGACATGGACGAGCTGCCGCAGATCTGGAACGTGTTCAAGGGCGACATGTCGATCGTGGGGCCACGCCCCGAGCGCCCGTTCTTCGTCGACCAGTTCAAGCACCGCTTCCCGCAGTACATGCTGCGCCACAAGGTGAAGGCCGGCATCACGGGCTGGGCGCAGGTGAACGGATGGCGGGGCAACACGTCGCTCGAAAAGAGAATCGAGTTCGACCTCTACTACATCGAAAACTGGTCCGTCTCCCTCGATCTCAAGATCATGTGGATGACGTTGTTCCGCGGCATCTTGCAGCGCCAGGCGTCTTAACATCATCTCTTCCGGACTTCTTATGAAAAAACGCGTGGTCATCACGGGCGCCGCCGGGTTTATCGGCTCCCACCTGGCGGAAACCCTCCTGGCGCAGGACTACGCCGTGGTCGGCATCGACAACCTGCTGACCGGAGACCTCGGCAATATCGCCCATCTGGCGGGCAAGGACTTCGTGTTCATCAAGCACGACGTCACCAACTACATCAATGTGGACGGTCCCGTGGACGCCGTGCTTCACTGGGCCAGTCCCGCCAGTCCGATCGACTACCTCGAGCTGCCGATTCCCACGCTCAAAGTGGGGGCGCTGGGCACGCACAAGGCGCTTGGCCTGGCCAAAGCGAAGGGCGCCCGCTTTGTGATTGCTTCCACGTCCGAGGTGTACGGCGATCCGCTGGAGCACCCGCAGAAAGAAAGCTACTGGGGTAACGTCAACCCGATTGGCCCCCGCGGCGTCTACGACGAAGCCAAGCGCTTCGCGGAGGCCATGACGATGGCCTATCACCGCTACCACGGGCTGGACGCGAAGATCGTGCGGATTTTCAACACCTACGGTCCCAGGATGCGAATCAAGGACGGCCGGGCCGTGCCGGCCTTCATCTCTCAGGCGCTGATGAACGAGGACGTCACGGTGTACGGGGACGGCAAGCAGACGCGGAGCTTCTGCTATGTGGACGACCTCGTGGCTGGCATCATCAAGCTGATGAACTCGGATCTGAACGATCCGGTGAACATCGGCAACCCCCACGAGATGACAATTGAAGGCATCGCGAGAACGATCATCGAGATGACCGGCTCCAAGAGCAAGATCGTCTACCAGGACCTTCCGACGGATGACCCGAAAGTACGCCAGCCCGACATCACGCGCGCCCGCCAGAAGCTCGGCTGGGAGCCGAAAGTGCCACTGGAAAAAGGGCTCGTGAAAACCATCGACTACTTCAGGAAAAAGATGGGCGTGAAGTAAAGATCGAATTCTCAACACAGAGGACGCAGACTAAGCCTCGACTTCGTTGGCCGCTACGCGGCCAACGCCAATTGGCGCGAAGTCGAGGCACAGCCCGCAGAGATCCTCTTACGGAGCCCACAGAGGAAGAAATGTATTGCAGATTGTAGATTGCAGATTGGGGATTGGGGATGGCCGAGTGAGAGGCTTGTGCCTTGTCCGTTGCCGGCCTTCGTGTCTTCGTGGTGTCTCTTCGTGGATCTTCGTGTTCCTTCGTGGATCTTCGTGTTCCTTCGTGGATCTTCGTGTTACGCCCGTTCCAGCTTGATAGTGAACACGTAGTGGAAGGCGGAAAACACACAGATGACCGCTGAGCAATAGATGCCGGCCTGGACAAGAACCGACGGACGCTCCAGGTAGTTGAACCACATGATCGTCACGCAGGTGACGATGTAGGTGGCCGTGGCAATTTTGCCGTAGATCGAAGGGCGGAATTCGCGCCTCCCCACCGCCAGGTTGATCACCGCCACCGTGAGCACGATGAGCACGTCGCGGCTGATGATGAGAATCGTCAGCCACACCGGAAGGCGGTTCACCAGCCCGAGGCCCGGCCAGGTCAGCACGGCAAACGTGGTCACCAGCAACAGCTTGTCCGCCACCGGATCAAGCCACGCGCCCAGAGCCGTTCGCCGGCTCAGCGTCCGCGCGAGCAGACCGTCGAAAAGGTCAGTCAGCCCGGCCACCAGAAAGACAACGAGCGCCCATCCCAGGTATCCGTACACGACCAGAATGACGAAGAACGGGATCAACACCACCCGCGCAAGGGTGAGTTGATTGGCGGGAGTCAGCAGACTCATCTGACGGAAATCACTTGATGGAAGCGTCCAGCCGTTCGAGCCTGTCAATAGCGTCGAGAACCTCGGCGCCGGAGACGGGGCGGCTCAGCTGGAAGAGTTCGCCGTCGGCAAGGGAGAGCACGCCGGACGACACGGCAAGCGACGCGTCGGCATAGTTCAGGTTGCTCACGCCTACGTCGGCCATCTTCGCCTGCCTTCCCTGCCATTCCTTGAGCAGTGCGGGCTGACGGGCGGCGATCAGCTTCAGGAGGCGGCTCACGGCCTGCGCAAGGTCGGCCCGGTGCAGCGCAGTGCGGGGCTGAAAGGTGTGATTGTCGTAGGCGTCCATGACGCCCGCGCGCACGACGGCCATGATCCAGCCCGCCGCCCAGTGAGACTGGATGTCAGTCACCACCTCGGCTTGCGCCGGAGCCGCGGCGAGCAGCGCGTCCATGCGGATGCCGATGACCGCGGCGAGATCTCCGCGAGTGATCGACGCCTCATCGGGAAGCGCGCGGTACTCTGCGGGCAGCCTCATGTAGGCCGCCCGCTCCTCCAAGGCATCAAGGTGGCGCTTGATCTCCGGCGAAGGCTCCAGGCCGTACGCCTCCGTATACATCGCGACCGCACCTTCTATGTCACCACGCGCGTCCAGGATTTCCGCCACGTGCAGACGCGACGAGACGTCCGCCGGGTCAAGCTGGATTGATGTGCGGTAATGCTGCAGGGCCTCGTCGGTTTTCCCCTGCCGGACCTCGATGTCCGCGAGATCGCGAAATAGAAACCCGCTCTCGGGAGACGCGGCAATGGCCTTCTCATAGGCCTGGATCGCTTCATCAAGCCGACCGGCCTGCGCCGCCTGGCGTGCGGCAGCCACCCGATCCTGCGCGGCGCGCGCGCGAAGGACCTCCACGCGCCGGCTCACTTCGGTCAGCGTCGAATCCCCTTTGAGGGCAGCCTCAAAGGACGCCAGGGCATCCTCGTCGCGGCCCATCCCAAGAAGTGCCTCCCCGCGGCCCACCAGCGCCGGCACATAACTCTCGCGGTCCTTCAGCACGCGATCGAAATGAGGCAGCGCCTCCTGGTAGTTGCTGCGCGCCAGCTCGACGTACCCCAGCGCGGCATCGCTCGGATAAAAGGCCGGGGATTTCTTCAACACCGCCTGAAAAGCCCGCTCGGCGCCGGCGGCGTCGCCGGACTGCAGCACCTGCCATCCCGACTGATGCTGCGTGACCAGCGCCGCAAACTGCGGCTCCGCCGGGGTCAGCGCGGGGAAGACAAAGTCGGGATAGTGCGGCGGGCCCGGCACTGCAGGCGGCAACTTCGCGCCGCACGCCGCCATGAAGGAGGCGACGAGCAGCAGCAGCATGCCGGCGCGCAGCTTTTTCATCGCGATGAGCTCACGCGATCGAGGTCGCGGCGGGGCACGTCGGCCTCGATGGCCACCCGGCCGTTGCAATCCTCGTGGCTGACCACGCGCGCGTGACGGTAGACGCGCGCGATCCTCTCCCGATCCTCGGCGCTGCCGGAATCGAACTCGAGGTGCACGCGGTGGGTATCCAGCTCCAGCAGCTTTGCCGCCGCGTCGATCACGTCTTCCCGGCCCGTGCCCCTCAACGCAGAGACAAACAGGGCATCCGGATGCGATCGCCGCAGGTACGCCGCGTCCTCCGAACTCAGCAAATCGGTCTTGTTGAACACGTCAAGCCTTGGCACGGCCAGGGCGCCGACCTCCTCGAGCACGTTCCTAACCGCGTCTACGTGCCGATCTCGATCAGGGCTCGCCGCGTCGATCACGTGCAGAATCAGATCAGCTCCGGCCACTTGTTCCAGGGTAGCTCTAAACGCCGCCACCAGGGTATGCGGCAGCCGATCGATAAACCCGACGGTGTCGGACACCAGGAGCCGGCGCTTGTCCGGAAGGCTCACTTGCCTCACCAGAGGATCGAGCGTGACGAACAGCGCATTCGACGCCGTCGCCGTCTCCCCGGTGAGCATGTTGAACAATGTCGTCTTTCCCGCGTTGGTATATCCCACCAGCGCCACCAATGGAACCGACGCCTTCTGCCTTCGACCGCGCGCGTGACGCCGGCGGCCGCGAATGCTGTCGATTTCCGATGAGATGGCGTGAATGCGCTGCCGTATCCGCCGCCGATCGGTCTCGAGCTTTGTTTCGCCAGGTCCTCGTGTGCCGATGCCGCCGCCCAGCCGCGACAGCGCGGCAGCGGACCCCACCAGCCTGGGCAGCAGATACTTGAGCTGCGCCAGTTCCACCTGCCACTTGCCTTCACGCGTCCGCGCCCGGCGCGCGAAGATGTCGAGGATCAGCTGCGTTCGATCGACAACCTTGCGGTCAACCCTCTCTTCTATTTGACGCAGCTGAACCGGCGTCAGCTCGTTGTCGACAATCACCACGTCCGCCGACACGCGCGCGCATTCTTTCGCGAGCTCGCCCAGCTTTCCGCTGCCGATGAAGGTGGATGGGTCCGGCGTGGGCCGCTCCTGGATCATCTTGAGAACGACGGCGGCGCCGGCGGCCTCTGCAAGCCCCGTGAGCTCATCAAGGGAATGCTCGGCGTCCTCTCGCGTGGAGCGCCGGAGAACGAGACCCACGAGCGCAGCGCGCTCTGTCGGCGGAACAGAAGCTCTCAATGACAAAATTTTAGCACGCGGTCCCACGGAATCGCGCCGGCCCTCACGAGTACAGGCTCGGCGCCGGTCACGTCCACGATCGTCGAGGGCAGCCCGCCGGGCGCCGGACCTGCGTCGATCAGGACGTCAATCGCGCCGGCGAGCGCCATGGCCACTTCGTCCGGCAAAGCCGTCGCCTGCCCGCCGGATTGATTCGCGCTTGTGGCTGTCAACGAGTGGCCGACGCCCAGCGCCAGCGCCCGCGCCAGGGCATGATCCGGCACACGCACCGCCACCTTCCCCGTTCCAAGGTGGATATCCGGCGCCAGCGCGTCCGAGGCGGGAATAATCAATGTGAGGGGGCCCGGCCAGAATTGCAGCGCGAGCCGTTCGGCGAGCGGCGTCAACCTGCCCACCGACTGACGCACCTGATCGAGGCTGCCTGCTGCAAGGGGAATGGGCCGGTCGCCGGGCCGCTGTTTGGACAGAAACAACTTATGGACGGCCGAAGGCGAGTGTGGATCGGCGCCCAGACCGTATAACGTGTCGGTGGGATACGCCACAATGCCTCCGTCGCGGATGGCGCTGATGGCGGGCGCCAGCTCGTCATCTCGGAACCGGACAGGGTGGACGGAAAGGCGCAGCACGGGTTCGTCGATCGTCGGGTCCATCGTCGATCGTCGACGTGGACGATCGACGATGGACGATGAGCGCCTTTACTGATGGAACGGCACCACCATGATCTGATGGCCAATGACATGCCCGTCGATGGCGGCGTAGAGATCCGTCACCTGGGCGCCGGTGGCCAGCGCATCAAGCTTCGTGTCGAGCGCGTAAAGCTCGATGGCGTAGTGATGAATCTGCGTTCCCGGGGGGCACATGGCTCGGTAGCCGGTTCCGGGGGCGCCGTTGCGGCCGGCCGTGATGGTCTGGCGCGACCCGTCCGGCAGTTCAGGCACGGCCGGCACGCCCTCGGGCAGCGACGTGACGGTGGCCGGAATATTCCAGAGCACCCAATGCGACGGCGCCACGTGTCCCCGCGCCTGCCTCAGGTCGATGTCCGAGACAACGACAGCGAAACTCTGCGTGGCCGCGGGCGCGTTGGCCCAGGTGAGCGGAAACGAGATATTGCTGCCGCCTGCGCAGCCATATTTGGCCGGCAGCAGCTGAAGATCGGTAAATGCCGGACTGCTCAATGTGAGCGGAGGACCTGCCGGCCCTCGCCCGCCGCCGCGTCCTGCCCCGCCCTGGCCCTGAGCGCCGCCGGCAGCCGGCGCTCCCTGCGGCGCCTGGGCGGTTAATCCCACCGCCGTCGCCGCCGCCACAAACGCCATCCCTATCAATATTTGTCTGAGCCGCATGCTGTCTCCTTGTTATGTGATCGATCCGCGCGCCGATTGTAGCCTATGTCCGCTGATAGATTGTTCACGGCTGCGGTAATTCGCAACGGAGGGGCTTGTCGATCCGGTAGCCCAGAACGTAATCCGCCTGCATGATCTTGTGGATTTCGCGCGTGCCTTCGTAGATGACCGCGCCCTTCGCGTTGCGAAAAAAGCGGCCCACCGGGTAGTCGTCCGAGTACCCGTTCGCGCCGTGCACCTGCACCGCGTCGGAGGCCGCGCGCTCGGAGGCCACAGACGCAAACCACTTGGCCAGGCCGGTTTCGCGCGTGTTCCTGCGCCCTTCGTTCTTCATCCACGCCGACCGCAGCCAGAGCAGGCGGGCGGCCTGGTAGTCCGATTCCATCTGCGCAATCATTTCCTTGACCAGCTGGTGCTCGCCAATCTCCACGCCGAACGTCCGGCGCTCGCGCGCATATTTCGCGCTGGCATCGCGGCACGCGCGGATCAGGCCGGTGGCGCCGGCGGCCACGGACAGCCGGCCCTGGTCGATCGCGAACATCGCAATCTTGAATCCTTCACCAGGCTGCCCCACGAGATTGGCAGCCGGCACTTCGACGTTGTCCAGCTTGAAGAACCCGGTGTTCCCCGCGAGGATGCCCCACTTCTGCGTGAGCGTTCCGCTTGAAAATCCCGTGAACTTCCGCTCGACGATGAACGCGCTCAGGCCGCCTGTGTCGCGCTGCCGCTTCTTCTCCTGATCGGTCCAGGCAAACACGAGGAATGCCCCGGCGACATCGGCGAGCGAGATCCACATCTTCTCGCCGTTCAGCACCCAGACGTCGCCGCGGCGCTCGGCCACGGTCTGGATCGCGCGCGCATCGCTGCCGGCACCCGGTTCCGTCAGCGCGTAGCTGGCCACAACCTTCCCCTGCGCCTGCGGCACGAGATACCGCTGTTTCTGGTCTTCCGTGCCCCACGCCAGCAGCGTCAGGCTGTTCAGCGCCACGTGCACGGACAGGATGACGCGGAGCGACGTGTCCACATATTCCAGTTCTTCGCACGCCAGTCCGAGGCTGATGTAATCCATCCCGGCGCCGCCGTACTTTGTCGGCACGCAGATGCCGAGCAGCCCAAGCTCCGCCATCTTCCCCAGAATCGCCGGGTCGAAGCGATGCTGGCGATCCAGCTCGCGGATGCCCGGCGCCACTTCGCGCGCCGCCCACTCGCGCGTGGACTGCTCGAGCAGCCGCTGCTCATCGGTAAGATCGAACGAGATCACGGCAGGATCCTACCTCAAATGCGCGGCCAGATTGGCCGCTGAGCTTCAACGCAGAGACGCCGAGGCGCCGAGACGTTTCTTTTCAAAACAAAACATCTCTGCGGCCCTGCGGCCCTGCGTTGAAACTCAGTGGAGCGGCCGGCTAGGCGCGTCGGATGGTGACTGTGGCGCCGCGGGCGAGGCCCAGGCGCTCGGCGGCGCTGGCGCCGTTGACGGCAATCTCGAGGTGATCGGTGCTGCCGAAGAGCGCGCACGGTTCACTGCCGGCGGCTTCGGCGTACGTGGCCACCACGCGGCTGATGCGGTGCGGACCGGCGGACACTTCAATGGCTGCCGACTGCGAGAACCTGTCGAACAGCTTGTGATCGATGTTGGTGATGAGGTTGCCGAATCGATCGACCCGGATCACTTCGCCGGTGACGGTGGTCTCCGCAATCTCGGGCGTGGGCAGCGGAAGCCGGTAATAGTCACCCGCCGATCGTCCCAGCGCGGAAAGATCCACGCCCTTCGCAAGCCACCCGGCCGCCGGAGCGAACCGGTCGCGTCCTTCAAACGTCTTGCTGACAGTGGGCCGAGCGTAGCGCCGCTCGGTGAGCTCCACCATCCGCCGGGGCGGCGATTCCCGGAGGGCCGCCGTGAGCACGCCGTTGTCCGGTGCTATGAACCGATGATCACCGGTCTCCACGGCCAGTCCGCGCCGCGGCGATCCCACGCCGGGATCGACGACGACCAGGAAGATGCTGCCGGCGGGAAAATACTTGTAGCTGGCCGCCAGCTCCATTGCGGCCGTCAGCACATCGTGCGGCGGAATGTCGTGAGAGATGTCCACCAGCGTGGCGTCCCCGCAAATCCCCAGCACGACCGCCTTCATCGTCCCGGCGTAGTGGTCGCGAGTACCGAAGTCCGTGAGCAGCGCAATGATGGGGCGCACCAGCCACTATCCCCTGGCCACTGGCCACTAACTACTAATTACTGGTTTTCGAAACAGGAATTCGCGGATGTTCGTCTTCAGCAGGAACGATTCGGACACCTTGAGGCCCTCGAACAGCCTGATGATGTCCCGGTTCTGCAGCGCCGCCCGGCGCTTCCCGCCCTCCGCATAGGGCTTCTGCTTGAGCGTGTCTTCGTCCACGATCAGGTACTTCGTGAACCGCGTGTCCGGCAGCGGCACGGTGCTGAAGAAGCCGAGCAGCGCACCCTCCGGACGCAGCAGCTTGGTCAGCGCGCTTCCCAGCACGCGGGCGGCCGACGCATCGAGGAAGTCGAAAAGGTTCCAGCAGAGGATGCCGTCCACGCTTTCCCCTTCGTGCTTGAGGCGGCGGCTCAGCACGTCCGCGAACGGCCCGATGCCGCCGCGGAGATGGCGATCGAGATCGCCAAAGAGATCTTCGATGAGAATCTTGCAGCCGAGACGCTCGCCGAAAAACGCGACGTTGGAGCCGACAACCGGCCCGAGATCCAGCAGGATCGGCGCCTCGCGCGACGTCAGGCTGCTGAGAAATTTCCTGAGGGCCTTGGTGGGGAACTGTTGCCCGTCATCGGCGACGGCGGCACCTCCCGTCGAAGGTGCCGCGTCGTTCCGACCTTTACGCGGGTCCCAGAGCAATGCTCTTAGGCTCCGACTCTCTGCTGTCCGGGAGCCACCGCCTGGGGACCCGGTGCCGCCACCGCCGTGGGAGCCGCCGGTCGCGGTCCCTGCGGCTGCGCCGCCACGGGCTTGGCGCCCTTGTTCTGCATATCCACGCTGCCGCGGAAGTGCGCGCCTTCCGCAATCGCCACGCGGGGCGACGTGATGTCGCCTTCCACCGATCCGTTTTCGCGGATATCGACCTTTTCACTGGCCGTGACGTTTCCGATGACCTCGCCAAGGACCACGATGGCCTTCGCGTGCAGCTGGGCCTTGATCTTGCCATTCGGCCCAATCGTCAGGACGTGGTCGCGGAGCTCAATCTTGCCCTCGACATGCCCCTCAATCGTCAGATCCTCGCTGCCGTTGAGCTCACCCTTGATAACAACCGACTTGCCGATGTTCACCACGTCCCTCTCGTTCTGGCCCCTCATCACGTTGTCTGGACGGGCTGCCGGTGCTGCAGGAGCCGCTGCAGACGTGTCATTGGTAGGCCCCGCCGGTGATCGCACTGCTTCATCACGCTTCCACATTCAAACCTCCCCGAACTTCGGGATATGACAGGAGACCCCGAGTGCGACCCGGGACCGTGAGTGGGTGCGGTCAGTATAGGTGACCGTCCCAAAAGTTGTCTAGCCCTTATTTTGCTGAGGGTTAGCGCCGGTGCTAAGATGGCCAATCGGCATGCGCATTTACCTCGATCACAACGCGACCACCCCGATGGATCCGGAGGCGGCCGATGCAATGGCGCGGGCCCTCAGAGACCTTTTCGGCAATCCCTCGTCGGTTCATTACTATGGACAGCAGGCTAAAGCCGCACTGGACGACGCGCGGAGCGCCGTGGCGGCCCTGATTGGCGCGGAACCCTCGGAAGTGGTGTTCACGAGCAGCGGAACCGAGGCGGACAACCTGGCCATCCGGGGCGCCGCGGAAGCGCTGGAGGCCTCCGGTCGGCGCCATCTGATCACCTCGGGAATCGAGCATGAGGCGGTGCTCAACACCGTCAAAGCGCTGGGCAGGCGCGGCTGGACGACGACTCTGCTGCCCATGGACGGCACCGGCGTCGTGTCGCCCGATCGCCTGCGCGAGGCGCTCACGGATGACACGGCCATCGTGTCCCTCATGCATGCCAATAACGAAATCGGCACCATTCAGCCGGTGGCTGAGCTGGCCAGGATTGCTCACGCGCGCGGCGCGCTTTTTCACACCGACGCCGTGCAATCGGCGGGAAAGATTCCCGTGAACGTGCGCGAACTTGGCGTGGACCTGCTGGCCCTGTCTGCCCACAAGTTCTACGGGCCGAAAGGCGCGGGAGCCCTCTGGATCAAGCGCGGTGTGCGGTTGCAGCCGGTGTCCACGGGCGGCAAGCAGGAGCGGAATCGCCGTGCCGGCACGGAGAACACGGCGGGGTTGATCGGCATGGGTGTGGCTGCGGCGCACGCCAGGGTCAAGCTGCAGACGGAAGGTGCCCGCCTGGCGGCGCTTCGAGATCGTCTGGAGAACGGCATCCTGGCGTCGGTGCCCAATACCGAGGTCAACGGGGCCAGGGATCGACGGGTGCCGAACACGTCGAACATCAGCTTCGATCGGATCGAGGCCGAGTCGCTGCTGATTGCGCTGGATCTCGAGGGGATTGCCGTCTCGACCGGCTCGGCATGCTCCTCAGGGACGCTGGAACCGTCGCACGTGCTGCGGGCGATGAACCTCCCCACGCACCGCGCCCAGAATTCGATCCGCTTCAGCCTGGGCGCAGGCAATACGGAAGAGCAGATCGACCGCGTAATCACGGTCCTTCCGGGCATCGTCAAGAAACTGAGAAGCCTGTCGACCGTGGGAGCACGCGCCTGAGCCTTGAGTCCTGAGCCTTGAGCCCTGAGCCTTGAGCCCTATGAGAATAGTAGTCGCCATGTCCGGCGGCGTTGATTCGTCGGTGGCCGCAGCCTTGCTGGCTCAGTCGGGCCACGAGGTTATCGGCCTGTCCATGCAGTTGTACGATCAGCGCGAAGGACAGACGAGCTTCGGCGGCTGCTGCACCATCGACGATCTTCATGACGCCCGCCGCGTGGCACATCGCCTGAACATCCCGCACTACATCGTCAATTTCGAGGAGGAATTTCAGCGGACGGTCGTGTCGAATTTTGTCGAGGAGTACGCGGCGGGACGAACGCCCATCCCCTGCTCGCACTGCAATAGCGACCTCAAGTTCGCCACGCTGCTGGACCGCGCGCGCGGGTTCGACGCGGACGCGGTGGCCACGGGCCACTATGCGCGCGTGGAGACGGATCCTGTGACCGGAACACGCGTCCTCCGCCGCGGGCTCGATCCAGGCAAGGATCAGTCCTATTTCCTGTTTTCCCTGACGCAGTCGCAGCTGGCATGCGCAAGGTTTCCCGTGGGCCACCTGACCAAGGACGAGGTCCGGGAAACAGCACGCGCCTTCGGGCTTGCAGTGGCTGACAAGCCGGACAGCCAGGAAATCTGTTTCGTCCCCGACGGCGATTACGCGTCGTTCATCGAGCGACAGAGCGATTCTTCCAGGACACCTCTGTCTGGTCCGCTGGCGCGCGACGGCGCTATCGTGAACCAGGCGGGACATGTACTTGGCCGTCACGGCGGCGTGCACAAATTCACGGTGGGCCAGCGCAAGGGCCTGGGCATCGCCCTGGCAGAGCCGATGTACGTACTCGAGCTTCGTCCGGCAGATCAAACCGTGGTGGTGGGTGCGCGCGCAGACCTCGAACGAACATCCCTGACGGCTTCGCAGGTGAACTGGGTTGGAGGGCAGCCGCCTCCAGGTCCGGCTCGCGTCACCGCGCAGATCCGTCATCGCCATCAGCCTGCGGACGCCTCAGTCCGGGCGACGGGGCCCGCAACAGCGGCGCTGGACTTCGATCGACCGCAGACCGCCGTGACGCCAGGGCAGGCCGTGGTGTTTTACGACGGCGACACCGTCCTGGGCGGCGGCTGGATCGATTAGCGGCGGGCCAGTTTCTTCAGCGAGTCGCCAGTGACGCGAAAGACCGTCCAGTCGTGAAGCGGCTCGGCGCCAAGCTTCCGGTAGAACGCAATCGACGGCTCATTCCAGTCCAATACGCGCCACTCCAGCCTGGCCCACCCTCGCTGCAGCGTCACACGGGCCAGATACTCGAGCAGTTCGCGGCCCACTCCCCTGCCGCGCGCCTCCGGCCGTACGAACAGATCTTCCAGATAGAGGCCGGAGGCAGCCTCCCACGTGGAGTAGGTGGCAAAGAAGACGGCAAAGCCCACCGGTGTTCCGTCAAGCTCCGCGATTACGACCTCCGCGGCTGGACGCGGCACGAAGAGCGTGGCACGGAGCCGCGCCTCCGTGGCGCGCACTTCGTGCGCCAGCCGCTCGTATTCGGCCAGCTCGCGGATGAGCTGAAGGATCAGCGGCACGTCCTCCGGTGTGGCTGCTCGAATCATTAAATGGGGTCAGACCCTATTTAAATTGGTGGCCGTCGAAGGCGTTGATCTCCCGCTTCGCATCGAAGTCCACGATGCTGATGTGGTAGCCCGCGTGCTGCGTCTCGCAGACGGTGGCCAGACCCAGCGTCATGTTCCGCTTCTGCTCCACATTGTATTTATCCCACACCGCGCGATTCACCCATGCCGTGTTTTGCGCGCAGTCATAGTTCACCAGCACCCCGTTGGTCATCATTGTCTGCACCAGCGCCACCGCCATCGTGCCCTGCTCGGCAGGAAGGTCGCTGCTGGGACTCGACCGGAAGAACAGCAGCACCAGCAGCAGGCCCATGGCGCCCAGCCCCACGATGATCCCCAGAGGGCTGCCCTTCCGCTTTTTTTCCTCGGTCACTTCCCCACCACCTTCAATTCGGCGATGGACCAATAGTACGTCTCGTCATTCGCCAGCGTGCGCAGTCTGAGGTATCTCGTCGTCACCGCCGGAAAGTCAAAAGTCATGGGCACATCCCTGGGCGACTCGAGCGCGCCCACAAACGCCCGGCCTGCGGATCCGCCCCTGTAGAGCTCCCTCCAGGTGGCCCCGTCGCCAAGAGCTTCAATCGAGAGGAAGCGCGGAAAATCCCAGACGAAGGGTCCCAGGAGCAGTTGAACAGCATCAACCGATCGTTCCGTCCCAAGATCGATGTCGATCACGGTGCGATCGCTCTGCGGACCGGATTGCCACCGCGTGTCCAGGTCGCCGTCGACCATCAATCGTGTTTCCTCGTCATTGACGTTGGCGCGGAGCACGGCGATCGGCAGAACCGGGCTCCCGGCGCCCCCTCCAACGGTCCCGGACGCAGCAAGCAGCGAGGGCGCCGGAGTCGGAAGGCGATACAGCGTGCGGCCCTCCTCCGAACATATCGTCTGCGTCCCCGGATGCGCCGCGACGAATGCCTTCCACGCGCCTTCATCATCCCGCTCGGAGTCCACGACGATGTCCGTCGCGCCCAGCGACGCCAACTGGGTCAGCACGTCATCGTCGCGAAGGCTCAGTCCGAGTCGCAGCGGCCCGTATTGCGGCGGAAAGTACCCGCTGTAGCCGTTGACAAGCGGACGCCCGTGCGACATCCCCCGATACATCGCCGCCACGTCGCGATACGGATCTCCCAGCGGCAGCTCGACCAAGGGGCTATCTGTCTTCGAACCCGGCACCGTGGGATTCACTGCGGCCTCACAGGCTTCGACGGCCCAGGTCTCGGGCGGCTTCACCATTGGAAAATTCGTCACCCAGCCATCCGCCAGCACCGCCAGCGACACAACCAACGCAGCTCCAAGACGCGCGCGTCCCATGCGAGACGCCAGCCGATCGAAAAGTATCGCGCCGACCACGGCCAGGCACAGCGTGGTCATCATCCAGAAACGGGCCGGCACACGAAGCGCGCTGATTCCCGGAAGCAGCATCAACAGCGCATACGGACCGCGATACATGAACGGCCTGCCCATGAGCGTCGGCGCGGGGCCAAGGCTGAAAATCCAGGTGAGCACGCCGGCCACTCCATAAAACCCCAGAACCGATCGCGAAGCGAACGACCGCTGCAGGCCGGGACTGGCGAGGGCGAACAAAGTCCCGAACGTCACCGCGCCCGTGAACGGCTTTACCGGATTCGCAACAGAGAACAGGTGCAGGCCGAGCACGTCAAGGTTCCATGGCCCATAGATCGCAGCGCTCAGCGCAATCGCCAGAGCCACCAATGCCGCTCCCGCCGCAGCGCCACGCGCCATACGAAGCCAGCTGGCGTCGCTGCTCTGTTCCCGGTGATCTGACGCCTGCGGCGGCTCTCTCTTCCCAAGCAGCACACCGGCGGCCACAAGCAGCGCAATCGTCAGACCCGGAAAGATCTCACCCTCGGCGCGGCTATAAACGCGCAGCCAGCCCCAGAACCTGAGGGAGGCGGCCGCATCGAACAGTCCCGCCAGATCAGCGCCAAAGTTGCGGATGGTGCCGAAGTCGCGCGCAAAGCCGAACCCTTCGTGAATGGCCCGGTACCGCCAGAGCAGCGGCGCCAGAGGAAGCGACGCAACCACCCATGCGCCCACAATCTCCAGAAAAAGCCGGCGGCTCCGCGCAAACCAGATCACCCACAGTGCCACGACCACACCAAAAAACAACATGTAGTAGCCGTTGCAGAGGGCCTGAAGCAGCCATCCGGCGCCAAACAGGACGAGCCATCGTGGGCGACGGTCGCGAAGATATCGATGGAGGCCCAGCAGCGCGAAAGGCATCGGGAACGCCGCCAGACACTGAATCTGCGGCAGATGCGCAATCCGATATGGCGCGAAGCCGAACAGCAGGCCGGCCACAAACGCGGCGTCAGCGCGTTCGGTGAGCTCGAAGGCCAGCAGGTACGCGCCGAGCGCGCACAGGGGAAACGTCAGCAGCAGCACGGTGTTGTACGCCAGTTGAGGGCCGGCGCCAAGCCATTGGAGAGGAGTGGAAATGAGACTGAGGCCGAGCAGATGCTCGGAAAATGCCAGGACGCCTGCGCTTGGATAAAAAGCCGGCGCGTTCCACCAGCGATCACTATAGGGAACAGCGTGCGCGTTCCACCACAGAATCCAGGTATTCAGTGCCGGGTCGCCGGCATCGCTGGGAAGCGCTGTTCCCAGCCTGGTGATCAGCGGAAACGTGAGCGCGATCGTGATTCCTGCGTAAAAAAGGAAGGCGACGAGCGGTCGCTCCATGGAGTGGCGCACCGCATCGCTGAAAAGCCGCAACGTTCGACGCACAATTACGGGCGATGCTATCACCCGCCGCCCTTACTCGCGATTGGGGATTTGGGGGGGCAGGGATCAGGGATGAGGGATCAGGGATCAGGGACAAGGGATGAGGGATGAGGGATGAGGAGGCGTGTGCCCCTCATCCCTGTTGACTCTTGCTCTTTCGTCTTTTGCTCGGTGCTCCTACCCGATCGTGAGGTTGTTCACCACTGTGTAGGTCGGGGCCTTGCTCTTGGCGATGCGCGCGGCGGCCGCCTTCTGCGCCGCGTTCGGAACGTGCCCCTTCAGCGTGACGGTCTTCGTCATGCCGTTGGTGTCGACGTCAATTCCCGTGGCGTCCACCGACTTGTCTTCGATCAGGGCTGTCTTGATCTGCATCGTCTGCTGGGCGCCGTCCATGGCGTTGGCCGTATCGTTCGCCGCCGCCTTGCTCTTCTGCTCCGCCTGTTCTGCTACGCCCTTCGTCCCCACGACGGCGTCGTGGGTTTCTTCCTTGATTGCCGCCCCGGCATTGTCTGCCTTGACCTTGGCATCTTCTGCCGCGCGTTCCGTGGCCGCCGCCGCATCCGCCGATGCGTCCTTGGCCTTCGCCGCGTTTTGCGCGGTGTCTTCCTGGATCCCCTTGGCCGTGTTGGAGCAGGCTCCAAACAGCGAGGCCGCAAGCAGAGCCGCCGGCAAGCCGAGTGACGTCATCCGAATCTTCATCTTGTCCTCCGTTGTACAAGAGGCGGACACTACCGCCTACCTACCTCTGCAAGGAGCAAAAGGCTGGCCAGACGGTTACTTTTTCTTGTTTTTAGCGAGAAGAGCTGAAGAACCGGACGGTCTTGCCCGGTTGGCAGAGGAGCCGGAACTGCGATCGGGCGAATCTGCATCGCGTCGATCAGCGGAGGACTTGGCACCAGAGGGATCATCAGACCTGGACCTGATCTCGAAGAGCGAGGATAGACGCTCGACTATTTCCTCGTAGGTCTTGTCAGATTTGATGTCCATCACAGATTGCGGGATGCGCGTCCCGATGTGCGGTTGATGCTAGCACAAATATTTCTTCGATCAAGGCGCGATCGGCATCCCGGCAATCGCTTTTTTTCGTTGAACGGCGTGTGCATCGAAAGCGGACATACAGAGGCTGCAACGATTGACGTCGAACGCTACAGCCGATGCGCCAAGACCGCCGGGAGCATCGCTGACCTTCACGCGACGATCAACCTCAAGGTTTTTTCGCGCGCGTGATTTCAAAAGGCCAGCTAAGTGACGATCTCTCGATAGCCGTTTTGGCCGTGGTAGACTGAGGGACTCCCTATGGCGCGAATGTGTCGCGCCGCCTGTCAGTCGTCATCTTACAGAGGTCCTCATGAATCGGTTCATTCTTCTCAGCGTCGCCATCCTCAGCATCTTCGCGGCACGCGACGCAGCCGCCCAGGGATTCATCAATCCGTTTCTCGTCACTACGCTCAGCTCGCCAACGGAAGCCGGCAGCAACACCAAGGCGGGATTTGGCATCGCGTTCGGCGGCATGGGCAAGGTGGTGGGCGGCGAAACCGAAATCGCTTGGATACCGGAGTTGATCGACAACTCCGCGAACGCCATCGCCAAGAACAAGGTGCTCACATTTTCCGGCGACATGCTCATCGGCCCAACGGTAGGCGGCGGCCACGCCAAGCCGTACTTCGCCATTGGCGCCGGCAACCTTCATCTGAGCGTCACAGGTCTCTCGGACGTTGTGGGCGTGAACCTGGACGCCGTGACGAAAAACTACTTCACCTTCAACGCCGGAGGCGGCGTGATGGGATTCTTCACGAACCATCTTGGCGCACGCGGCGACCTGCGGTACACCAAGGCCTACGGCATCAAGATCACGGACTTCAACAACGGCCTGGCGCTGGATAAATTCAACTACTGGCGCGCCACCATCGGCCTGGCCGTGAAGTTTTAATGCCCAGGCTGACCGTCGAAGGATATGGAACGTTCGACGTTCCCGACGGCAAGAGGCTGGTCCTCGCCGTCGAACAGGACGCGCACGTGGACATCCTGCATGCGTGCGGAGGCAACGCCCGGTGCACCACATGCCGCGTGGAATTCATCGAGGGTGAACCGTCGAAGATGACCATGGCCGAGAAGGATCGCCTGGCCGCCCGTGAATTGACGGGCGTCAGGCTCTCCTGTCAGATTCTGTGCGACCACGACATGGCGGTCCGCGCCATCAGTCGCCTCGAAGGATCCGGCCGTCCTGACCCCGGCCGCACGCCGGAAGAAACAATCACACCTCCAGCAGAATGGACGCACAAGTGACCAGAACATCAGTCACGTCATGTTTCCTGGTGGGATGGCTCCTGTGTTGTTCCGCTCCCGCCATCGCCAGCGACTCGCAGGTGGAGCGCGCCACGCTGACCGGACTGACGCCAATCAGCGTGGTTGTGGAAGCGCTGCCCGCGATCGCCGAACGAAGCGGCCTCACCACCGCTTCGCTGCAGGCGGACGCGGAAAGGCGGCTGCGACAGGCCGGCATTTCGCTGACCCCGGATGCGGATGCGTATCTCTACGTGCATGTGACCGTGGCCGATCCCGGCGGCGCGCAGGCGCTTCCTTACATCGTCGAAGTGTCGCTGATGCAGGAAGTAACCCTTCCTCGTGGGCTGAAAACGCGGACGCCTCTACAGGCGCCGACGTGGAGCGTGAATAACCTGGGCCTGGTGGGCTCGGCGGGCTTGAAAGTGGCGATCGCAGACCACGTGTCGCAGTTCGTCGATCAATTCATCAAGGCGTATCAGTCGGTGAACCCTACTTCAGCTCGATGATGATGGCCCGCTCGCTGCCGCGCGACAGCAGTTCGCTGTGGACGCGATTGCCGGGGTTGTACTTCGCGAATCCGAACGCATAATCGTTCACGGTGCTGACGCCCTCAGGCGTCGTGGACGTCAGCGCGCCGTCCGCAAGATAAACCACCACTACGTCTTTGTCGTGGAAATGGACTGGAGTCGCCACTCCGGCTTTCCAGGTGTAGTCCCATACCACCACACGATCGTTCTCCAGCACTTTCCGGCTGCCCGGCCTCGGGAACGCGTTCGGATACCCGGACGTGTTTTGATACGGCGGGCTTGGGCGGCCTTTCAGCCCGACGAGGATCGCATGGCGACTGGTGAGCGACGAGCCCTTCCGCTCGAACGCCACGTCGCCCACCTTCTCATTGTCCAGAAACACCGCCACCACGTCGTTGGCATCTCCGACGGGAATGGGCACGGGCGTCGGCGCACCGACGTCGCGCACCACGACCTGATCATTGTCGACGATGACCTTTGCGTGCGGGGGCTCGACCATCCCCAGGAACAGCCAGACGAGAAACAGCATTTGTGCGCTACCTTCTCTTTGGGGCGACGATCTTCGTGATCCGCCCCACGCTCGTGTCACCAGCGTACAGATTATCCTGCTTATCCATCGTCCAGTAGCTGGCCTCGATGAATTGACCGGGGCCGATGCCCATGCCGTTGCCGATGGCGCCCAGGACTTTCCCGTTCCGATCGAGCTTCAGGAACTGGCCATCCTGGCCGCTCCCCATCCACGGCTGCCCGTGGGAGTCGAAGTAGATCGCGCACACCAGATTCCTCATCTGCATCGTCCTGAGGAATTTGCCTTCGCCGTTGTAGACGACGATTCGATATTGCTCGCGGTCGCCGATCCAGACGTCACCGTTCGTGGGATCCACTGCGAGGCCATGCACTGCGTCGAACTTCCCTTGTCCCACTTCGTTGCCGTACCACTGATTGACGAACTTGCCGGTCTTGTCCAAATGAATCACGCGAGCAGCGCCGATGGTGTTGGTGGGATCGCCTGAATCGGTGTCGTTGGGGCTTTCGTTGGCGTGGCCCTCTCCAATGTAGATGTCGCCGGCCGGCCCGAACGCCACCATCAGCGGCTGCCACAGCAGGCGCTGCTCCTTCGCTTCATTCCAGTCGCCGCGGTGTCCCTTGACGCCGATCGTCATGAGCAGCTTGCCCTCCGGGCTGAGCTTCATCACCGTGGCGCCGTTCGCGTCGCAGATCCAGACGTTGTCCTCGGAGTCCACGGCCATCCCATGCGCCTTGTCCTGGTAGCCGATCACGTCCTGACCGATCTGAAGGACCAGCTTGGCGCTTGGATCGAACTTGAAGAGCTGCGGGCTTCCCATCGGTGCGCGCTGAAAGGCCCACAGGTTGCCTTTCGAATCGATCGCCACCGCAGGAACGCCGCCGAAACCGGGCGGCAGGTTGTACGGATATTCGAACGTGTAGCCGAGGGTCTGCTTCCATTGCACGCGCTGCAATGACCCGCGTGGAATGCCGCCGCGCGTGCCGCAGAGTGGAGAGTGATTGCAGCCGGGTGTGCCGCCCACGCCCACCGACCCAGCCGCGGCTGCGGCCCCCGCGCCACGCGCTGCGGTTGGACCACCTTCGGCTCCGGGCGCTGCCGGCGCTCCCGCACCCCGCGCCGTGCCTCGGCCCGCGCCCCGTCCGGCACCTCGCCCGGCGGCAGCCGCGCCGCCCGCTCCACCATCCCGGCCTGGGATAGTGACAATCCCTCCGGGGGCGACGTTCGTCCGGCCCCCGGGGTCCGGAAACGATCCCTGCAGGAACCACGCGGGGGAACCATTGACGGCCGGTCCCTCGGCAGGCGGCTGAGTCTGTGAAAAGGCCGGCATCGCGGCAAACGCCATCCCGAGCGCCATCGCGGCCCCGGCGGCCACAGTGCGTCCCTTCATCTCGAACCTCCTTCGGACAGACTATTCCTGTGCCGCGGAGGATACACCAGGTAGTAACCTCTCATCCATGTTTCCGGAGAGGAGCAACAGCATGAAGAGACTGATCGTGACTCTGGTCCTGGCCTTCGGCGGCGTGACCGCGCTTGCACAGCAAATGACCAATCCCTATGGACCGCCGGTCACGATCGACGCGGCCAAGCGGATTGCGCCGCTGGCTCTGGCTGAAGCACGAAAGAACTCGTGGACGATAGCCGTGGCGATTGTGGACGCGTCGGGGGATCTCGTGTACTTCGAAAAAATGGACAACACGCAGCTCGGCAGCATCGACATGGCGATCGCGAAGGCACGGTCGGCCGCGCGGTACAAGAGGGCGACGAAAGGCTTTCAGGACACGCTCGCCGCCGGCGCGGACGGCTTGCGCACGCTCGGGCTGATCGGCGCCGTGCCCGTCGAGGGAGGCATTCCGCTCGTGATGGACGGAAAGATCGTCGGCGCGATTGGTGTCTCCGGCGGCACATCCGCGCAGGACGCGCAGTGCGCGAAGGCCGCCGCCGACACCGTCAAGTAACCGCTGCCGGTTAGAAGGTCACTTTCGTCACGAACGTCACAAATCGCATGGTCGACGCGTTGATTGCCGTGACCAGCCCGAAGTTCGTGCTCGTCGGGTCCACGTTCGGATTGTTCCACTGCTGCCGGTTGAACGCGTTCTGCACGTCCACCCGGAACTGCAGGGTCTTGTGACCGGGCAGCTCGAAATTCCGTCCCACACTCAGGTTTGTCTGCGTGAAGTTGAAGCCGCGCACGCCGTCAACGCGGAACGGAAAGACCCGTTTCTGGAATGCCGCCGGCGTCTTGGCGGGATCCTTCTCGAAGCCGGCTTCCGTGTTGAACCACTTTTTCGTGGGATCCACCGTGCCATTCGCCTGCAGCGCGATTTGCGGATTGCTGATCGCGATGTCGTCCAGATTCCCGTTGAAGAAAACGTTATTCCAGTCCACCAGCGCACCGGGCTGGTATTCGAAGGTGCCGCTCGTCTGCCAGCCGCCGACGATCTTGCCGATGATGCCCCCGTGACTCAGGAAGGGCTTGCCCGATCCAAACGGCAACTCGTACAGCCATCCTGACGTGATCCGGAACGGGCGTGCGTTGTTGCTCGTCTGCCAGAGGGTCGGCACGCGATCGTAGGTTTCAACCGTCCTGTTTGCCGTCACCCGGTTTGCCGAAAAGGCAAAATTGACGCTGAAGCCCCGGGAAAAGCGGCGGTTGAGCGAGACGTCGAGCGAGTGGGTCTTGACCTTTCCCAGCGGCAGGTCCCCGTAAATCACGCCGGGTGTGTTGCCGGTGTTGCCGTACTCCGGGAAGGCCCGGAGCAGATACTGGCGCTGGATCGTTCCGGACGTAAAGAAGGCGCTGCCCGCCATCCGCTGATACAGCGCGGGGTTCGTGGTCTGCAGCGCCGCAAAGTTCTGGATGCGGAACGGGTTCGTTACGTTCGCCTGCAGGAACGTCTGCTGCCCGTTGTCACGCACGTTGCTGCTGTTGTAGTAGACCTCCGGCACGTAGCTCTGCGGGATGTCCATCGCCAGGTGGTCCGCGTACGAGCCGTCATACGCCACCTCGAGCGCCATGGTCCTCGTGAGCTCGCGCTGCAGGCCGAAACGCCACCGCTGGACTCGCCCGTGCTGTTCATTCAGGTTGTTGCTGGTGTAGTTCTGCCCAAGAAGCGTATTGATCCCCAGCGTTGCGCCAACCGGCGTGTCGAAGCGGGTGCCATCGCCGCGCACCGGGAAGGGATTGGTCAGCGGCAGGACGCCACTCTTCGGATCGCCCAGGAGGAAGGTCTGGCCAAAATCCGTGCTGAGGGTGCTCGTCGTCGTCACGTCGTAGCCCTGCTGGTTGGGGCTGAAGTCGGCGGCGTTCAGCGTGTCGTAAAACAATCCCCAGCCCCCCTTCAGCACCATCTTGTCCCCGAGCTTGTAGGCGCCGGAGAATCTGGGCATCCACATCGCCTGAGGCTTCCAGCTGCGCCCGTCTTGTCCGGCGTCGGATGCGAAGATCGGTCCCCCGAGCACCTGGAACTTGTCTGCAGGCACTTCGGGAATCGGGCTCGCGGCGTATGCCGCCTGAGCGAGTTGCGTAATGGCGTTCTGGGCGGTTGGATCGAAGCCCACGAGCATCCGATCGCCGCTCTCGATGATTCCGTTCTCGTACTCGAAACGGAGACCGACGTTGAGTGTGAATTTCTGGGTCAGGCGCCAGGTGTCCTGCGCGAAGCCCGCATAGAAATCGTTGTTGACACGAACCGGCGACTGCTGGGTAATCGACACCGTCGAGGGCATCCCCAGCATGAGCGCCGCCATGGACAATCCCAGGTTCGCCGCCGGGAAGTCCGTCGTTGTATCCGCCGCCCGCGTATAAGTGTTGTTGAACGTGAACGAACCTGAGGTATTGCCTCCAGGCTCGGCCGCTCGCCACGCTCGACGGACGTCAACCCCTCCATGGAGCGTGTGCGACCCCTTGACGCTCGTGAGGTTGACCTGGCCCTGCAGGTTGGTGGTCGTCACGCCCGCATTCACACCGTTGGCCATCGTCTGATATCCGCCGATACTGACCACGGGAAGCCTGCATCCGCCGCGCGCCGTGCAGAATTCGTTCATGTATGACGGCAGGCCAAAATCCGAGGGTTTGTACTTCTGTTGCTCGGTGTACAGGTCCCTCTGGTAGAACTGGTTGCTCGAGATCTGGCTGTCGATGACCGTCTGACCGATCACACGCGTTCCGTTGCCGGTGAACGACCAGCTGTAGCGCTTGCGGAAACCGTCGTGGAGGTGCTGGTACTTTTCCGGAGCCTCGTACGTCCAGTCGAACGTGCCCTCCGCGAACCGGTTTCCGTTGCCGCGAAAGAAGAAGCGGGTATTGTTCGACTTGTTGTAGTCCACTCTGACGGCGTACAGCGAGCTCTTCGGCGTGTCCGGCTGGCCGCCCTGGTAGTAGTTGTTCGTCGGCTGCTGCGACGGGGAAATAAAGTTCTGGTTCGGCTGCGGCAACATCGCCCGGTAGATCCCGAACAGCGGGTTCTTGTAGGTGCCGTCCGCGTTCATGAAGCGATCTTTCGGAATGATGTTGCCGGGAAACGGATCGCGGATGAATTTGCCGGGCCGCGCGGGATCCGGCCGCACCGTCAGCGGGTCGTAAATGATGTACTGGCCCGGATTCGGCAGCTGCAGCAGATCGGAGAAGTCGCCATCGAGCTGTTTGCCGTACGGGATCGTGCTTGTCCCCGCGTTCCTGCCAGGCGCCGAGTCGTCCACTTTCGAATAATTGGCAAAGAAGAAGAGTTTGTTCCGGCCGTTGACCAGTTTGGGAATGATGAGCGGGCCGCCAAGAGTGAACGCCGCGTTGTGCGAGCGCCCTTTCTGAACTCCCGCTCGGCGAAGTCATTGGTGGCAAACGTCGTCTTTTGCTGGGCATTCAGCGAATTGAGGCGATTGGTCCAGTACTGATAGTTCCCGCTGCCGCGCATCGCATTGGTGCCGGCCCTGGTCATCATCGAAATCGTGTTGCCCATGCCGTGGCCGATCGAGGCATCGAAGTTGGACGACTCGACGCGCATTTCCTGAATCATGTCGCTGTTCGGCGAGGATGCGAGCCTTCGATCGCTGCCTGAATTCGTGGCGCCGTCAATCGTGAAATTGTTGAAACCAACGCCGCCCACCGTGCCGCCGGCCGCGTTCGTGGTGCCGTCAATGAACCCCTGCGCCACGTACTGCAGAGTGGTTATCGGATTTACGCCTGGCGAAAACCGGGCCACCATGACCGGCATGTTCGAGATCATCGGCATGTTGTCCAGGGTCTTCTGATCGAAGTTCTGGCCGGACGACACCGTGTTCGTGTCCAGGATCGGAGCTTCCGCGGTCACGTCGACGTGCTCGGTGACCTGGCCCACTTCCAGCTTCAGGGTGAGGCTGACTGCCTGTCCCACCGACAGGACGATGTTGTTCTGGATCAGGGTTTTGAAATTCGGCATCGCCACCGTGACCTGGTAATTGCCGGGGTTGAGGAGCGGCACCTCGAAATAGCCGCTGCCGTTGGTGGTGAGCTGCTGCGTCTGCCTGGTGTCGACGTTCGTGATGGTCACCGTGGCACCCGGTATCACGCCGGTGGCATCCTGGACGGTTCCCGAGATGTTGCCGCGAGTCTCCTGAGCCAGCGCAGGCCGTGCAGATAAACAGAAGAGGAGAACCAGCAGGCACGTCCGAATTCGCATATCCGCTCCTTTAAAGGAAGACCACTGGGAATTCGACAGGGATGCCGGATGCTACCCCCGCGTGCGGACGGAGTAAAGGCATGAATTTACAGAGGATGGAGAAGGGAGGAGGACTGCCGGTCTTGCAGGACTGGCGCCGGCGGGCGGCGCCAGTCCATGGTGTCTGCTATTTGGCGCTGCTGACCAGCACTACCTTGACCCAGCCGCTGGCGCTGGAGCCTTGAACGTTCACGAAGCCGTCCTTCACGTCGCCGGTGACCACGAGCTCGTCACCCCGCGCCAGCGTCGCCAGCACTTTGGCGGTGTCGCTGGGTTTATCCATCAGCTTGACGCCCGCAATCTTCGGCGTCAGCACGTCGCCTTCGTTGAACACCGCGCCCGCTTTCGTGGCGCCGCCCGCGGCCGCTTCCTGCTTGAGCGTGCCGACGTTGCGCACCAGGCTCGGATCGTTGCGGACCGCCTTCACGATGTTGTTGTAGTTATCCATGTACGCGGCCGCGATGATCTTGCCTTCGTTGGTGTTGCCGTACCCGCCGGCCGCCGCACCACCACCGCCGCCGAACAGCATGCCGCCCAACCGCATGTCGGCCTTCTTCGTGCTGCCCTCAGCCGCCGCCACCTGGACGCCGCTTCGCGCGTCGGCCACCAGCATGCTCGTCTGAGCTTCCTTGAACTTCAGTCCGCCCACCACGGCGCCAACCTTCCGGCCGAACAGTCCCGCCGCGCCGGCGCCGATGCCTCCGGCGTTGTTTTCAGAGAACGCCACGGTGGGCGTCATGATGAAATCGGCGGCGACCATCTGCCCGCCGCCCATGTTCGACCCCTGCCGGGCCTGGCCGGCCCCTGCGAGCTGGCGTTCCTGCATCATGTTCTGCATGCCCACGCCCCGCTCCACCACGATGAAGCAGTTCGATTGCTGAATCATCATGCGGATCAGGCCCACCGGTGAGGACAGGTTGTACTTCGTCAGAGCCGCCAGCGTTTCGTTCTGCGGCTCAACCACCGCCAGCGCGCCCATCGGCTTGTCGCAATGCTCGAGGCCGGTGTCGCCGGAACTGCCGTTGGTGCCCGCGCCGCCCTGGACCACGCTGCCACCCTGGCCCTGCTTCGGCTTGGTCAGGCCGCCCTGCGCAAATGCCACCGCCGACGCCAGCACCCAGACAGCCACCGCCACTCCACCGTGCCGCATGTCTCTGCTCATATGGATCTCTCCGGAAAAGCGTTATGTTGCGAGGGGTGAATCGGGGAAATGGTACGGCAGGACGGCACGCAACGCAAGTCATGACATTCTGTGCAGCCCCGCGCAACCGGCGGCCCGCCGCTACTGCGATCCGCGCCGGTGGCCGACAAGATCGATATGCGAAGGAGTGGCGGCCTCGCTGCTGGGTTCCCTCCTTACCAACGACAAGGTGGAACGCCGCTCCTTCGCATCATTTCTCTGCTGATCTCCTAGGCCCGGCTCCGCTCCACTTCGTCCACCAGCAGCCACCTCGACAGCCTCGCCACCAGCTCGGCGGCCGTGGCTCGCGTCACGCGATCGGCCAGCCTGTCCAGCACCCGCTGCGTGATCAGCTCGATGAGCTGTTCGCTGCTGGCGTCTATTTTGGCGTTCACCTTTGGCGTGGCGCCGGGGTCCGGAGCCCGGCCACTCTGCGCCGCGGGTGCCGCGCCCGGCGGGAACATCGAATGCATCCATCCCTGGACCAGGCCCTGATCCAGGTGGCTCAGGGATGACGCCGATGCCCCGTGCTCCGTGCTGCTGAACGCCGCCGCGAGAGTGTCGAAGTACCGATCCAGCTCCAGCTCGGAATCAGGCCGATAGGCATCGGCATCGACGACGGCTGCCGGCGGTGCAAGGGGCAGCGGCCGCTTTTCCGCGGCCGGCGTCCTGCGCCTGGAGAGCAGGCGCTTCACGCGATCGATCATGGCATCGGGCTGGAGCGGCTTCATCAGCACGGCGTCGCAGCCGCGCGCGTCGTCGGTGCCGTCGCCGGGTTCGTCGAACGCGCCCTTCAGCAGCACGACCGGAATGCCCGCGAGCGCCGGACGCGTTTTCATGAACGCGGCCACTTCACGGCCGTTGTCCGCGAGAACGATGTCAGGTGGATCGCTTTCGATCTGCTGGAGCGCGTCGCGGCCGCGCGGTACGGTGACAACCTGGATGGCTTCGTCCTTGAATGCCAGCTTGATGACGCGTTGGATGGTGCTGTTCTCATCCACGACGAGAAGTTTCTGCGTCATCGAGGCGAGATCGTATCACAGAGAAATCTTGACTCCTCAATTCTTTCGTGGACAATGCTAATCACGCGTTACGCATGCGAATCTGGAACGCTCAACAACCACACACAGACGATTCGGTGGATCTGCCGGCGAAGGCGGACGCGCACGCCAGTTGGTACACGCAGGGCGTGTCCGACGCGCTGGGCGACCGCCTGCTGATGTTCGACAACTCCGGCGGGCCGGCGCTGGAGCTGCTGCGCTTTTCGTGGAAGCTCACGGCATTCCCCGGATTCGAGGAGGCGCTGCGCGAGCGCGTGGACGTCCTTTCACAGTTTCGGCATCCCGCCTTTGCAAAAGTGCGGGCGGTTGAGCGCCTCGAGCCCAAGAACGATCTCACGCTCGTTTCAACCACGTATCCGGGAAGCCGCTGTCCGAGGAGCTTGCGGCGCTGCGCGGGCCGGCGTTTGCGATGTGGGTGCTCCGCGAGCTGGTCCCTGCACTGGCCGCCTTCCACCAGCACGCGCCCGGCGTGGCACACGGCGCGCTCACCGCGGATCGGATCGTGATGACGCCCGAAGGCCGGCTCGTGATTCAGGAGCACGTCCTGGGATCCGCCATGGGCCGCCTCCAGCTGTCGCCCACCGAGCTGTGGCTGCGCTTCGGCATCCCGTCCGCTCGCAACGACGAAGCGGTGGCCACGCTGGACCCGTCGACCGACGTCTTCCAGCTCGCACTCGTCGCGCTGTCCGTGCTGCTCGGGCGCAGCGTCGCCCGGTACGAGTACCCGAATCACTTCGAGGAGCTGCTTGGCGAGTTCCAGCAGACGTCGGGACGGGAACTGCCGTCCGCGCTTCGCGCATGGCTGATTCGCGCGTTGCAGCTCGACGGCAAGCCATTTACATCCGCCGGTGACGCCGGCCATGGCCTCGGCGAACTGGAAGGCGCGGCCACCGCGCCCCTGCTGCCGGCATTCGAATCGTCATCGCCACTCCCACCCCCGCGGCGCGATTCGCGATTCCTGGCAGAGCCGGATCAGCTGCCGTCAGACACTCTTCTGGGGGCCGGCAGATCGACGAATCTCGGCAGTCGTCTCAACGGCAACTACAACGACAACTACAAACATGTGGAGCCGCTGGCCGCCTCGCATCCGGTTCGGCCCATAGGGGCTGCGGATCTGCTGAACGAACGGCGTCCCGATCTGGCCTGGCGCGCGGAATCGGCTGAACCGCGCTGGCACGGGCGGGCCCTGGCGGCGGTCAGCGTGCTGGCCGTGGCGCAGGCCGGCTATATCGCGTACCTGCTGTCCTCTCAGCCGGCAGCCGTCACGATTCAGATTCCGCAACCGTCCGCCGCAAATGCTGCCGCCGCAAACCTGGACGGCGCCGTCCTGGCTCTGCAGGCCGCAAGCCTTGGACCACCTACTGTGGCCTCCGCACCGCCAGCCGCGGCGTCACCGGCCGCCGGAGCGCCTGTGGTGCGGTCGGGCGGGGTGCGGCTGATTTCCAAGATCGAAATGCAGTTGCTGGACGGAGAGCGCGTGCTGGGCTCCACCACCGACGGCCCCATCGTCACCACCGTGGGACGGCACGAGTTCGAGCTCGTGAATAGCGCGCTGGGCTATCGCTCGCGCCAGGTCTTCAATATCAAGCCTGGCGAAATTCTTTCGGTCTCAATTCCGCAGCCGGAAGGAAAGCTGAGCATCAACGCGGTACCGTGGGCCGACGTCTGGATCGACGGCGTCCACATTGGAGAAACGCCGCTGGCGAACATCTCGATCCCGATCGGCCAGCACGACGTGTCGTTCCGTCATCCTTCGCTGGCAGAGCAGCACAGGACTGCCGTCGTTCGCTACGATGCCCCCACTCGCCTGAGCGCGGACCTCAGATAGACGGCTCTCCCCTGCTGCCTCAAGGGGCTCGATAAGAAAGGACTGCGGGACCTGACGGTGCGGGACTTCCACTTCCGGGCTCCAGCGTGAGCTCTACGCCGATGACAGGTCGCGGGACCACCGGAATTCGATCCGTGGAGACGGCAAGGCGGCCCTGCGCATCGGGAGTGCCCAAGACCGCGCTGACCGGTCCCGCGCTCGTCATCAACCACAACTGATACGTGTAGCCGGCCGGCGGCACGGGCACCCGGGAGCCGCTAAGGACCAGGCCGCGGGTGCGGCTCCACAAGAGGAGTCCGCGCGCGTCCGGCGCTGTTTCGCCGGCGGACAATCCATAGCGGACGAGGTCCGAGGCCACCAGAACGTCGCTCACCAGCTGGGATCTTCGCGCCACGTCCCGTGCCTCGGCCACCTGACGTTCGGCGGCGCTGCGGCTGGCCGCGATCTCCCGGGCGGCCAGCGAGCGTGCCTCTTCGGCCTGTCGCGCTGACTCTGCGCTGCGCTCAGAGGCAGCCGCCACCTGGCGTTGCACGCGCACCCCGAAAATCAAGGCTCCCAGAAACGCCAGCACGAGCAATCCCAGCGCCACTCGCACGGCCGTGCGGTCTTTGTGCTCGGCGCGCTCCACCGATTCGATCCGGCTCGAGAGTGATTCTTCCGATTCCTGCACAAGCTCCACCGCCCGGGCGTCCCGCCGGCGATCCGGGCCGCCGGGCCGGCGAACGCGCAGGCTCTGACCTGCATCGGACGGACCGCTATCCGGGTTCTCGCGCATCTCGCTGTGCAGGCGCATCACTTCATCCAGCGGCCAGCTTTCTCCGCCGCCGCGATTCTGTCCGGGCCTCGAAACTCCGCTTCGCAGCTCGGCCATGGCGGCCTGCACGTCGCGCGACAACTGGCTCATCCGCTCCTGGATGTCGGACTGAATCGTGGTGAGGCGCGTTTCCGCGCGTT